>Ga0209056_10000022_pt1 | contig 132300 bp, 107 predicted proteins | sample GraSoiAngelo_114_FD_185876 | JGI IMG/M metagenome (GOLD analysis project Ga0209056, IMG submission 185876) | Grasslands soil microbial communities from the Angelo Coastal Reserve, California, USA - 14_0903_13_40cm (SPAdes) (version 2) | ecosystem: Environmental > Terrestrial > Soil >... | reverse complement strand
CCGAGTTCTGGGTGGGGAAGGTGGCCGACCGGCTGAACGACCAGTCGAAGGCGATCCGCGGCAGCCGGATTCTCGTGCTCGGGGTCGCCTACAAGAAGGACGTGGAAGACGTGCGGGAGAGCCCGGCGCTCGACGTCATCCGGCTGCTGCGACAGCGCGGGGGCACGGTCGAGTACCACGACCCGCACGTCCCGGCCCTGGACGAGGACGGGGTGACGCTGCGCTCCGTGCCACTCACGGCGGCGGCGCTCCAGGCCGCCGACTGCGTGCTCATCGTCACCGATCACGCCGCCGTGGACTACGCGACGGTGGCCCGGCACGCGCGCATCCTCGTGGACACGCGGAACGTGCTGGCGCGCACGGTCAAGGACCCGTCATGAAGATCGCCGTCGTGGGAACGGGGTACGTGGGCCTCGTCGTGGGCGCCTGTCTCGCCGAGACCGGCAACGACGTCATCTGCGCGGACCTGGACGCCGCGAAGATCGCATCGCTGAAGCGCAACCGACTGCCGATCTACGAACCCGGGCTCGAGCCCCTGGTCGTCCGCAACCAGGGGCAGGGCCGGCTCGAGTTCACGACGGACGTGGGCGCCGCGATCGAGCGCTCCGACATTGTCTTCATCGCCGTGGGCACGCCGCCCAACGAGGATGGCTCGGCGGATCTGCAGCACGTGCTCGATGTCGCGGGCACCATCGGGCGGCACATGAACACCGCCAAGATCGTGGCTACCAAGAGCACCGTCCCGGTGGGCACGGCCGCCAAGCTGCGCACCGAAATCGCGCGGCACACCCGCACGACGTTTCACGTCTGCTCCAACCCGGAGTTCCTCAAAGAGGGGGCCGCGGTCGAGGACTTCATGAAGCCCGACCGAGTCATCGTGGGGATCGATTCGGACGAGGCGGCGCGGGTGCTCGAAGAGCTGTATGCGCCATTTGTGCGCACCGGCAATCCGCTCATCTTCATGGACCTGCTGTCGGCCGAGATGACGAAGTACGCGGCCAACGCGATGCTCGCCACGCGCGTCTCCTTCATGAATCAGATCGCGCAGCTATGCGAAGCGGTGGGAGCCGATGTGAGCCTCGTTCGCAAGGGTATTGGCGCTGACCGACGGATCGGCCCTGCGTTTCTCTTTCCGGGCCCCGGCTACGGTGGCTCGTGCTTCCCGAAGGACGTGAAGGCCCTGATCCGGACCGGGGAGGAGCGGGCGGTGTCGCTCGATATCCTCCAGGCCGTCGAGGCGGCGAACGAGCGCCAGAAGCGTGTGCTGTTCGAGAAGCTGCACCAGCACTTCGCTGGCAAGCTCGCCGGCACGACGATCGCCGTCTGGGGCCTTTCCTTCAAGGCAGAGACCGACGATGTGCGCGAGAGCCCGGCGCTCGTGCTCGTGGAGGCACTGCTCGCCGCGGGGGCCGCGGTGCGGGTCCACGACCCAGCCGCGCTCGAGGCCGCGCGCCTCCGCCTGGGCGATCGGGTCGCCTACGCGTCCCACGCCTACGACGCGCTCGAGGGCGCGTCGGCGCTCGCGGTGGTGACCGAGTGGCTCGAGTACCGCAACCCGGACTTCGACCGCATCAAGCGTCTGCTGCAGCGCCCCCTCATCGTGGACGGACGCAACCTGTACGAGCCCGCTCGCCTGGCGCGGCTGGGCTTCACCTACGACAGCATCGGCCGCCGCGTCGCATGCGCGCCCTCGTAACCGGGGCCGGGGGCTTCCTCGGTTCCCACCTGTGCGACCGCCTGCTCGCCCAGGGCCACCGCGTCGTGGGGATGGACAACTATGTCACCGGCAGCCCCGCCAACATCGCCCACCTCGAGCACCACCCCCACTTTCAGCTCGTCCGTCACGACGTCACGACCTTCATCGAGATCGAAGGGCCGCTCGACGGCGTGCTGCACTTCGCGAGTCCCGCCAGCCCGGTGGACTATCTCGAGCTCCCCATCCAGACGCTGAAGGTGGGCTCGCTCGGCACCCACAAGGCGCTCGGTCTCGCCAAGGCAAAGGGCGCCCGCTTCCTGCTGGCCTCGACGTCGGAAGTCTACGGGGATCCGCTCCTCCATCCGCAGCCCGAGAGCTACTGGGGCAACGTCAACCCCGTCGGCCCGCGCGGCGTGTACGACGAGGCCAAGCGCTTCGCCGAGGCGATGACGATGGCGTATCACCGCTACCACGGCCTGGACACGCGCATCGTGCGGATCTTCAACACCTACGGTCCGCGGATGCGACCCCACGACGGGCGGGTGGTGTCGAACTTCATCGTGCAGGCGCTGCAAGCGAAGCCGCTCACAGTCTACGGTGACGGCTCGCAGACGCGCTCTTTCTGCTACGTCGACGACCTGATCGAAGGGATCGTGCGGCTGTTCGAGGGCGGCGGACCCGACCCCGTCAACATCGGCAACCCGCGCGAATTCACCGTGGGCGAGCTGGCTGAGCTCGTGCTGCGGCTCACCGGCAGCGGCAGCGCGATCGTCGAGCGACCGCTCCCCGTCGACGACCCCAAGGTCCGCCAGCCCGACATCACGCGGGCGCGCACCCTGCTCGGCTGGGAGCCACGCGTCTCCCTCGAGGACGGCCTGCGCCGCACCATCGAGTACTTCCGGGCCGCGATCGACGGATGACCCGGTTACTCGTGACGGGCGCGGCCGGATTCATCGGCTCGCATGTGTGCGAGGCCCTGGTGGCGCGCGGCGATGACGTCATCGGCGTCGACAACTTCGACCCGTTTTACGCCCGGGCCGTAAAGGAACGCAACTTGGAAGGGCTGCGGCGCGGGCCGCGGTTCCGTTTTCTCGAGGCCGATGTCGCGCGCGACCCTCTGCCCTGGGACGGCGTCGATGGCGCGATCCACCTCGCGGCGCGGCCGGGCGTGCGGCCATCGCTCGAGGACCCCGCGGGCTACGTGACGGCGAACGTCGGCGGGACGGCGCGGGTGCTGGACGGCGCGCGTCGTGCCGGCGTCGCCCGCGTGATCCTCGGGTCGTCGTCGTCGGTGTACGGGGATACGACCCCGGCGCCGTTCCCCGAGGACGCCGCCGCCGTCGAGCCCATCTCGCCCTATGCGGCGACGAAGCGGGCGAGCGAGCTGCTGGCGTATGCGTTCGCACAACTCTATCGGATGCGGATCCTCTGCCTGCGGTTCTTCACGGTGTACGGTCCGCGGCAACGCCCCGACCTGGCCATTCACCGCTTCACGGATCTGATCGCGCGCGGGCAGCCGCTCCGCATGCACGGCGACGGGTCGAGCGAGCGGGACTATACCTATATTAGTGACGCGGTGGACGGCATCCTGGCCGCGGTGGAGTGGACGGCCCGGCCCGCGCCGGGAGGGGTGTGCACGGCGATTAACATCGGGGGCGGCGCGCGGGTGCGGCTCGACCGGCTGATCGCCCTGATCGGGCGGACCCTGGGCCGGGCGCCGCAGGTGGAGCGCTACCCCGACCAGCCCGGGGACGTGCGGCTCACCGCCGCCGACCTGCGCCGCGCCGAGGCGGAGCTCGGCTACCGGCCGCGCGTCGGGATCGAGGAAGGGATCCGGCACTTCGTCCGCTGGTACGAGGCGACCCATGGACGTCAGTCCTGAGCATCTCGTCGAGCAGGCCCGCGAGCGGTTTCAGCTGCAGGACTACTACGGCGCGATCCACCTGCTCGAGGAAGTCATCGCGACGGGCCGCGCGTTCGCCGACGCCCATCACCTGCTGGGCCTGTCGTACTCACTGGTGGGCCAGCAAGACCAGGCCCTGGCACAGCTCGACCGCGCGTTGCAGCTGAACCCGCAGTACGTCGAAGCGCTCATCCACAAGGCCATCGTCCTGAACGAGCTGGGCCGCGAATACGAGGCGGACGCCTCGCTGCGCCGCGCCGGAAAGCTGTCGAGCGAGCTGCGCCAGGGTCTGCCGGCGCACGTCGCCGCGAAGCTCGCCAACCAGCACGCGGCGCTGGGCGACGCGTATCTCGAGGCGGGCGCGCTGCCGCAAGCGATCGAGCAGTATCAGACGGCGCTCGCGCTCGGACCCACGTTCCACGACTTGCGGTATAAGCTGGGACGCATGCTGCTGCAGGGGGGGCAGGCGCTGGAAGCACGCGAGCAGTTCGAGATCATCGTGCGGAACCGCCCCACGTACCTCGACGCCGCCGCCATGCTCGGTCTCGCGTGTTACCTCGCCGGCGACGGGCTCGCCGCGAAGGCGGTGTGGGAGGATTGCCGCGAGCGCCGGCCGGAGGATCCCCGGGTGGAGGCGTATCTCGCGATGCTGGCTCGGAACGACACCGGGTCGCCCGCCGCCGCCACGGCGCCCGCCGAGGCTCCGCCGGAGCCCGAGGGGCAGGGCGGGCAGGGGGGGCAAGGGCGCGGGGGCAAGAAGAAGAAGCCGTGAGGAGCGCCATCGTGGGGCTGGCGCTGCTCGTGGCAGCGGGCTGCACCCGCAGCGCGGCGGACCACGAGGAGCTCGGGGACCGGGCCTATGCGGCCGGGGCCTACCGCGACGCGCTCGCCGAATATCAGTTGGGGCTGAAGGCGCAGCCGGGCAACGCGGACCTCCAGGCCAAAGCGGCCGCCGCGGCGCTGCACACGGGCGACTACGTGATCGCCGTGGCTGCCTACCGGGCGCTCGCCCAGCGCGACCGCTCGCGCGCGGGGGAGGCGGCTGACGGGCTCGAGCGGGTGGCGCGGGCGGCGCTCGCGGCGAATGACCGCGCTGCGGTCGTGAGCGCGCTCGCCGCCCTGCGGGCGGTGGCCCCGGAGCGACCGCTCGGCCGCTACGCCCGGCTGGCGGCGCTGGATGCGACCGACCGGGGCGATTCCGCGGCGGCGCTGGCGATCCTGCCGAGCGCCGTCGCGACCGCGGGCGACCCCCGGGCGGCCGACTCATTGCTCTATCTGTACGGCATGGCCGCGGCGCGCGCGCGGGACTGCACTACCGCCGTCGCTGCGTTCGAGGGCGTGATCCGGCGGCAGCGCGAGGCGGCCGTCCAGGACGCGGCGCGCGAGGGCATCAGCCTGTGCGCGCTGATCGAAGGCCAGCGCCTGCTCGAGGCCGGGAAGCCCGCCGACGCCGAGAGCTGGTTCCGGCGGGCGACCGCGCCGGGGGCGCCGCCGGAGGTCACGCGGGGCGCCTTTCTGGGTCTGGGCGACGTGCGGCTCGCGCAGGGCGACGTCCCCGGCGCACTCGAGAGCTACCAACAGGCGCTCGTGGGCGGCGCGCCCGGCGACACCATCACGCGGCGTGCCCAGGCCAAGATCAACGGACTCGGCAAGGCGGACGCGCCCACGACGCCGCCCAACCAACCGTGAGGACGATGCGTCGCTGCTGGGTCGTTGGCTGGATCGCCGTGGCCGGCTGCCGCGGCGCCGGGCCGCCGCAGGTCGCACCCGCGCCGCGTCCCGAGGTGGAGCTTGCGCGGGCCAAGGAGCAGTTCCGTCGTGGGGACTTTTCGCACGCCCTCGCCATCTTCAAGAAGCTCAACTTCCAATTCCTCCCGGCGCAGCCCGAGGCGGCCGAGACGCGCTACTACCTCGCCGAATGCTACTTCCAGAGCGGCGATCGCCTGGAGGCGGCGCACGAATTCCGTCAGGTCGCCGACCTCTATCCCAGCACGGAGTACGCTCCCAACGCCCTGCTCCGGGCCGGCGACGCCAACCTGCGCCTGTGGCGGCGACCGGAGCTCGATCCGACCTACGGCCAGACGGCGCTCGCCATCTACCAGGAGCTGCAGGGACGGTATCCCGGCACGCCGGCCGCGGCACGAGCCCAGCTGCACGTGAAGCAGCTGCGTGACTGGTTCGCCGAGAAGACCTACAAGAACGGGATGTTCTACTTCCGGCGCCGGGCCTACGACTCGGCCATCATCTACTTCAAGGACGTGATCGCGAACTACTCCGAGTCGCGCTGGACCGTACCGGCGCTGCTGCGCCTCGTTGACAGCTATCGCGCCATCGGTTACGCCGACGAGCGGCGGGAGACGTGCGCCCACCTGCGACGCTTTTATCCCACCGCGTCCGGAGTCAGCGAGCGCTGCCCGGCGGACACGAGCGCCGCGTCCCCGTCCTGACCCGTGGAGGCCCTGTTCGGCGGCTCGTTCGACCCGGTGCACATCGGGCATCTCGTCGCGGCCGAGGCCGTGGCGGACGCGCTGGGCGCGACGGTCCGCTTCCTCCCGGCGAGAGAACAACCCTTCAAGCGCGCGGCGCACGGCGCCACGGCCGAGCAACGGGCCGAGATGCTGGAGCTCGCGGTGGCCGGGAACCCCCGCTTCGGGGTGGAACGCGTCGAGCTCGACCTGCCGACGCCGTCTTACACGGTCCGCACGCTCCGCGCCCTGGCGGCGCGGGAGCCTGGGAACCGCTTCACGTTACTGTTGGGAGCCGACGCGGCCGCGGAGCTGTCGGAGTGGCACGAGGTGGAGGCGCTGCCGGAGCTCGCGGACCTGGTGGTGTTCGCCCGGCCGGGAGCCGCGGTGCCCCGCCACTCGCTGATCCGCCGGGTCGTCGAGGTACCGGCGCTCGATGTGTCGGCGACGCTCGTGCGGGAGCGGGCGCGCCTAGGGCGCTCGATTCGTTATCTCGTGCCCGAGGCGGTGCGCGGCTACATCGCCGCCCACGGGCTGTATCGTTAGGAGCCTGATGCTCAAGAGTCTGGTCACGAAGGTCGTGGGCACCCGCTTTCAGCGCGAGCTGAAGCGGATCCAGCCGCTGGTCGACGCGATCCACCGTCACGAGGAGCGCCTCAAGGGGGTCCCCGACGGGGACGTGCAGCGCCAGACGGAGCGCTTCCGCGAGCTGATCGCGGAGCGCATCGGCGCCCTCGCGGCCGATGTGGAGCGCCTCAAGCAGGCGAAGCACGACTGTCCCGACGCGGCGGAGCGTGCCGCGCTGTCCGACCGGCTGGCGCACGCCGAGCAGAAGTACGCCAGGGCGCTGCAGGCCACGCTCGACGACATCCTCCCCGAGGCGTTCGCCACCGTGCGCGAGGCGTGCCGCCGCCTGCTCGGCTCCAAGGTGGTCGTGACCGGGCACGAGATCACTTGGGACATGGTTCCCTACGATGTGCAGCTCATCGGCGGGGTCGTGCTGCACCAGGGGAAGATCGCGGAAATGGCGACGGGCGAAGGGAAGACGCTCGTGGCGACGCTGCCGCTCTACCTCAACGCGCTGGCGCGGCGCGGCGCGCACCTCGTCACCGTCAACAACTATCTCGCCCGGCGCGATTCGCAGTGGATGGGGCATGTCTTCAAGTGGCTCGGCCTCACGGTAGGGTGCATCGACGACACGACGCCCTCCTCGCCCGAGCGTCGCGAAGCCTACCTCTGCGACATCACCTACGGCACCAACAACGAGTTCGGCTTCGACTACCTGCGGGACAACATGGTGTTTTCGCTGGACCAGCGGGTCCAGCGGGGGCACGCCTACGCGATCATCGACGAGGTGGACTCGATCCTCATCGACGAGGCGCGCACGCCGCTCATCATCTCCGGCCCGGTCGGCACCGAACCGGACGACAAGTACGCGCAGTTCAACGCCCAGGTGGTCCAGCTCGTGCGCAAGCAGACGGCGGTCGCGAACGACCTGATCGCGCGCGCCGAGCCGCTGCTGCAGGAGGAGAAGACGGCGTACGACGGCGCCGTGCTGCTGTACCAGGCGCAGCTGGGGATGCCGAAGAACAAGAAGCTCCTGAAGCTCCTGAACGAGCAGGGGGTGAAGGCGCTGGTGCAGCGCGTCGAGCTCGACCGGCTGGCGGATCGCAAGCTGCCGGCGCGCGAGCAGAAGATGCGCTACCTCGAGGACGAGCTGTACTTCGTGCTGGACGAGCGCGGGCATTCGGTGCACCTGACCGACAAGGGCGTCGAGACGATGTCGCCGCAGGACCCGACGCTGTTCCTCGTGCCCGACATCTCGCGCGCCGTCCACGAGCTGGACCGCGACGGGTCGCTCTCGCCCCAGGAGAAGATCGAGCGCAAGCGGGCCGTGGAAGCTGAGTACGCGCAGAAGAGCGAGACGCTCCACATCATCCACAAGCTGCTCCAGGCCCACGCCCTCTACGAGAAGGACGTGGAGTACGTCGTGCAGGACGGCCAGGTCTTCATCGTGGACGAGTTCACCGGCCGGCTGATGCCGGGACGGCGGTGGTCGGACGGCTTGCACCAGGCGGTGGAGGCGAAGGAGGGTGTGACGGTGCGCGAGGAGACGCAGACCCTCGCGACCATCACGATCCAGAACTACTTCCGCATGTACGACAAGCTCGCCGGCATGACGGGAACGGCCGAGACCGAGGAGACCGAGTTCTACCAGATCTACAAGCTCGAGGTCGTGGTCATCCCGACCAACCGGCCGGTGCGGCGCGTGGACCAGCACGATCTCATCTACAAGACGCGGCGGGAGAAGTACAACGCGATCATGGACGAGATCGAGCGCCACCACAAGCGGGCCCTGCCGGTGCTCGTCGGCACCGTGAGCGTGGACGTGTCGGAGACGCTGTCCCGGATGCTCAAGCGCCGCGGGCTGCGGCACGAGGTGCTGAACGCGAAGTACCACGAGCGCGAGGCGGAGATCGTCGCCCAAGCGGGTCAGCCCGCAGCCATCACGATCGCCACCAACATGGCCGGCCGCGGCACCGACATCAAACTCGGCCCCGGCGTGAAGAAGTGCGCGGTGTGCGGCATTCGGGCGCGCGGCGAGCCGGCGTTCGGGCAAGTGATCGAGCGGCCGGACCTCCCGCCCGAGGAGATCAAGCGCCTCGGCTGCAACGAGGATCCGCCGTGCGGGCTCGTGATCATCGGCACGGAGCGGCACGAGGCGCGCCGCATCGACCGCCAGCTGCGCGGGCGCTCTGGCCGGCAAGGCGACCCGGGCCAGAGCGTCTTCTTCCTCTCCCTGGAAGACGATCTCATGCGGCTCTTCGGCTCGGACCGCATCGCGCGCTGGATGGATCGCACCGGCGCCGAGGAAGGCGAGGTCATCACCCACCCCTGGGTCACGAGCGCCATCGGCCAGGCGCAAAAGAGGGTGGAGCTGCAGAACTTCCAGGCGCGCAAGAAGCTGCTCGAGTACGACGACGTGATGAATCAGCAGCGCGAGGTGATCTACTCGCTGCGCCTGTTCGCCCTGGAAGGCGGAGAGGAGCTCAAGGCCGAGGCGCAGAGCATGGTCGACGCCGCCATGGAGCGGCTCGTGGACGTGGTCATCGCCGAGCAGGACGACCCGTTCCAGTGGGACTGGGACCTGATCACGAGCGAATTCCTCCAGAAGTTCCTGCTCTCCCTTCCCCCCGCGGCGGACCGCGCCAAGCTGCGCAGCCGGGAGGACCTGGTGCGCGCCGTGCAGCAGGCCGGCCGCGAGGCGTTCCGGGGGAAGCTCGATTACTTCCAGGAAATCGAGCAGCAGGTCGGGGCGACGAAGCTGGGCGAGCAGGCGCTGTCCCACGTCATGCTCTCGGTGATCGACGAGAAGTGGAAGGATCACCTCTACGACCTCGACCAGCTGCGCGCCGCCATCCAGTACCGCGCCTGGGGCCAGAAGGACCCCCTCATCGAGTACAAGCAGGAGGCCTACGAGATGTTCGTGGGCCTGATGCACGACATCCGCAGCACGCTCGCGGAGCGCTGGCTCAAGCTCCGCATCGAGATCGGGCCACCGCCCGGGTCTCCCGGCGGTCCCGGGCCCGCCCGCACCGTCACGGGGCCGCTGGGCGGGGCGCCGCGGCGGCGGGCCGCGCCGATGGTCGCGAGCAAGGCCGCGGCGGACGGGCTGGTGAGCGGGACGGCGACGGGGCCGCTGCCGCCCGGCGGGCCGCGACCGCCAGGGAGTCCTTTAGGGCCGGCCGCCGTCGGCGCCTCGGTCGTCGCCAATCCGTACACGGGCGTGGGCCGCAACGATCCGTGTCCCTGCGGCAGCGGCAAGAAGTTCAAAAAGTGCCACGGGGCGGCGGTGTAACGACCGGGGAAGAGGCCGGGGAAGGGGGAAGGGGGAAGGAGGAGGCTGAGCGATCGTGCACCCGGAGCTGGATGCGTACCTTCGGCAACTCGACGCGATCCGCGCGGACGCCCGGCAGCTCGTCGCGGGACTATCGGACGCCGAGTTCAACCGGCGCCCCGCGGCCGGGCGCTGGTCCGCCGCGGAGTGCCTCGACCACCTGAATATGGTCCGGAAAGTCCTGCCGGCGATCGACCGGGCTATCACGAACGCCGCGGCGCGCGGGCTCCGCAGCGACGGGCCCTTCCGCTACGGTTGGTTCGCCCGCTGGATGATCCGCTCGTTCGAGCCGCCGCCCCGGCGGCGCTTCCGCAACCCGAGACTGCTCGAGCCGGCCCACCAGCCCTTGGCCCCGGACGCCGTGCTGCAGGAGTTCCTGTCCCTCCGCGACGCGCTGACCAGGCGAGTGCGGCAGGCCGATGGGCTCGACCTGCAGCGCGCGATCGTGGTCTCGCCCGTGAGCCGCTTCTTTCGGATGCCCCTGGGCGGGTACTTCGCGTTCTTGCTGGCCCACGACCGCCGCCATCTGTGGCAGGCGCGTCAGGCGCTCGGCGCCGGCGCCGCCCCCGAGTGACCGAGGGGCGGGGTAACCTCCGGGGAAACGGCCGGGGAAGGGCGGGGGCGCGGCAAAGCTGCGCCCCCCGCGTCATTTTCGGGTACGGCCATTCGCTTGCCGGCCCCTAGGTTGGGCCATGCCGCTGCGCCTCGCCGAGCACCCCGCACAGGACCGCCCCAGGGAACGTCTGTGGGCCGTGGGCCCCGCCGCGTTGACGGGGCAGGAGCTGTTGGCGATTCTCTTAGGGACGGGGTGCGCGGGACGTGACGCGCTCGCCGTCGCGGGCGAGCTGCTGGCGCGGGTGGAAGGCTCGTTGCGGCGGCTCAGCGGGCGTCCATCGGCGGAGTTGGCGCGGATCCCGGGGGTAGGGCGCAGCAAGGCCGCGCGCGTGGTGGCGGCGCTGGAGCTGGGACGCCGCGTGGGGGCCGAAGCTGAGCCCCCGCCCGAGCGCATCCGTGGACCCACGGACGTGCAGCGCTTCTATGCTTCCCGGCTGCGCGACCTCGCGGTCGAGGAGTTCCACGTGCTGGCCCTCGGGAGCCAGAGCCAGATCCTGGGCGACCTGCTCATCACGCGGGGGATCCTGAACAGCTCCCTGGTGCACCCGCGCGAGGTGTTCCGGGCGGCGATCGCGGAGGCGGCGGCGGGCATCATCGTCGTCCACAACCATCCGAGCGGCGACCCCACGCCGTCGGCGGACGACCGCGCCGTGACGCGGCAGCTCGTTGAGGCAGGGCGGGTGCTGGATCTCCCGGTGTACGACCACGTGGTCGTGGGTGGTGATCGCTACGTGAGCTTCGCGGAGGCAGGGCTGTTGTGACGAGCACCGTACCGATTTTGGCGCCGGAGCTGGCCCGGGCCGTGGCGGCCCAGCGGGACCGCCTCGACCTCGACCTCCTGGCCCGCGCCTACCGCATGAGCGCGCAGGCGCACCGCGGCCAGAAGCGCCGCTCCGGGGACGACTACGTCTCGCACAGCGTGGCGGTGGCGACGATTCTCGCCGAGCAGCAGATGGATTCCACCACGATCGCGGCGGCGCTGCTGCACGACGTAGTGGAAGACTCGAACGTGTCGGTCGAGGACATCCGCCGCGACTTCGGGCCGGAGGTGGCGGAGCTGGTGGACGGGCTCACCAAGCTCTCGACCCTGACCTTCCGCTCCAGCGCCGAGGAGCAGGCTGAGAACTACCGCAAGCTCCTGGTGTCGGTCGCCAAGGACGCGCGCGTCATCATCATCAAGCTCGCCGACCGGCTCCACAACATGCGGACGCTCGAGCACCTCGACGACGAGAAGCAGCGGCGCATCGCGCTCGAGACACGGGAGATCTACGCCCCGCTGGCGCACCGCTTCGGGATGGCCGGGGTGAAGGCCGAGCTCGAGGACCTGGCGCTGAAGTTCCTCGAGCCGGCGGAGTACCGCGGGCTGGCGCGCCAGGTGCGGGCCAAGAAGGCCGAGCGCGAGCGCACGATCGAACGGCTGCGCGCCCCGCTGGCCGAGGAGCTCGAAGCCGCCGGGCTGCGGGAGTGCGAGATCACCGGCCGGCCGAAAAACCTGTGGTCCATCTACAAGAAGATGAAGCAGCGCGGCAAGCCGTTCGAGGAGATCTACGACCTGCTGGCCGTCCGCGTGCTCGTGAACACGATTCCCGAGTGCTACCACGTACTCGGGATCATCCACCACAAGTGGACGCCGCTCCAGGAGCGCATCAAGGACTACATCGCGAGCCCCAAGTCCAACGGCTACCAGTCGCTCCACACGACCGTGTTCGGACCGACCGGCCAGCTGTACGAGATCCAGATCCGCACGCGCGAGATGCACCACACGGCCGAGTACGGCATCGCGGCGCACTGGCTCTTCAAGGAGGGCAAGAGCCCCGACGAGCTCGACCGCCATCTCGCCTGGTTCCGGCAACTGCTCGAGCTGCAACAGGACACCCACACGCCCGAGGAATTCCTCGAGTTCCTGAAGATCGACCTGTATCAGGATGAGATCTTCGTGTTCACGCCGCGGGGCGACGTGAAGCGGCTGCCCAAAGGCGCGACCGCGATCGATTTCGCGTTCGCGGTGCACACCGAGGTGGGACTGCGCTGTCACGGCGCGCGCCTCAACGGCCGCATCGCCCCGTTGCACCGGCCGCTCAAGAACGGCGACACCGTCGAGATCCTCACGAGCCCGCAGGCGAAGCCCTCGCGCGACTGGCTCGCCCACGTGCACACCGCGCGGGCCCGCCACAAGATCCGCCAGTGGGTGAAGCAGGAGGAGCACGAGCGGAGCCTCGAGCTGGGCCGCGAGATCCTGGAGCGCGAGGTGCGGCGGCGGCGGCTCGCGGCCCCGGACGAGGGGCGCCTCGCCCAGGGGGCGACGACCCTGTCCGTGGGGACCGGCGAGCAGCTCCTGGCCGCGCTGGGACGCGGCGACATCCCGGTGGGGCAGATCATGCGGGCCCTCTACCCCGACCTGCCGGCCGAGGAGCTGCAATCCCCCAAGCCCACGGCGTTCGGGCGCGTCATGGAGCGCCTGCGGCTCGGCCGCGGCATCAAGATCCAGGGCGTGGACGGGCTGATGGTCCGCTACGCGCAGTGCTGCCAGCCCGTGCCGGGCGACGGCGTCGTCGGCTACGTCACCCAGGGACGCGGCATCTCGATCCATCGTAACGACTGCCCCAACCTGCTCACGCTCTCCGCCGAGGCGGAACGGCGGGTGGAGATCGATTGGCAGGAGTCCGAGGGAGAGACGTTCGTCGTGCGGCTCGCCGTGAGCGGGGAGGACCGGCGCGGGCTGTACGCCGACATCTGCGAGGCGATCAGCGAGTCGGGAACCAACATCCGCAGCGCCGAGCTCTCGACCCGGGACGGCGCGGTGTTCGGCGGCGTCCTCGTCGAGGTCGAGAACCAAAGCCACCTGAACAAGGTCATCCGGGCGATGCGGCGCGTGAAGGGCGTCACCGAGGTGTCGCGCCGCGACTCCGGCCCCCAAACCGCCGTCTCTCTCGGTTAAGTTTCCCCCGCATGCCTTTCGAGCTCGTGTCCCCGTTCGCGCCGGCGGGAGACCAGCCGCGCGCCATCCGCGAGCTCATCACGGGCCTCGCCCGCGGTGAGCGATACCAGACGCTCCTGGGCGTGACCGGCTCGGGGAAGACGATGACGATGGCGCACGTGGTCGCGAGCTTCGGGCGCCCCACGCTCGTGCTGTCGCACAACAAGACGCTCGCGGCGCAGCTGTACGGCGAGCTGAAGGGGTTCTTCCCCAAGAACGCGGTCGAGTTCTTCATCTCGTACTACGACTACTACCAGCCCGAAGCGTACGTCCCGCAGACCGACACCTACATCGCCAAGGACTCCTCCATCAACGACGACATCGACCGGCTGCGCCTGCGGGCCACGTCGAGCCTGATGGAGCGGGAGGACGTCGTCATCGTGGCGAGCGTGTCGGCCATCTACGGCCTGGGCGATCCCGAGCTGTACCGCGAGCTGCTGGTGACCGCCGCGGTCGGCGAACAGCGCGGGCGCGACGCCCTGCTGGAAGAGCTCGTCGCCGTGCAGTACCAGCGCAACGATGTCGCCTTCGAGCGCGGCACCTTCCGCGTGCGGGGCGACACCGTGGAGGTCCATCCGGCCTATGACGAGCAGGCCGTGCGCATCGAGTTCTGGGGCGACACCGTGGAGCGGATCACCAAGATCGACCCGCGCACCGGCGACACGATCGTGGAGCTCGCGCGCTGCGCGATCTACCCGGCCACGCACTTCGTGACCGAGCGCCCCTCCATCGAGCGGGCCGTGCAGTCGATCCGGGCGGAGTTGAAGGATCGCCTCGCCGAGCTGCGGGCGCAGAACAAGCTGCTCGAGGCGCAGCGGCTCGAGTCGCGCAGCAACTTCGACATCGACATGCTGCTCGAGGTGGGCCGCTGCACCGGGATCGAGAACTACTCGCGGCACCTGACGGGGCGCCAGCCGGGCGAGCGGCCCGCGTGTCTGCTCGACTACTTCCCGAAGGACTATCTCTGCATCATCGACGAGTCGCACCAGACCCTGCCGCAGCTCGCGGGGATGTACGAGGGCGACCGCTCCCGCAAGCAGACGCTCGTCGACTACGGCTTCCGGCTCCCCTCGGCGCTCGACAACCGCCCGCTGCGCATCGACGAGTTCATGACCCTCGTCCCGCGCATCCTGTACGTGTCCGCCACCCCGGGGGAGGCGGAGTTGCGGCTCTCGGGCGGCGTGGTGGTGGAGCAGATCATCCGCCCCACCGGCCTCGTGGATCCCGAGGTGGATGTGCGGCCGGTGCGCGGCCAGGTGGACGACCTGCTCCACGAGATCCGCCTGCGCGAGCAGCGCCACGAGCGCGTCCTGGTCACGACCCTGACCAAGCGCATGGCGGAAGACCTGACCGACTACCTCCAGCAGCACGGCGTGCGGGTGCGCTACCTGCACTCGGAGATCGACGCCATCGAGCGCGTCGAGATCATCCGCGGGCTACGGCTGGGCGAGTTCGACGTGCTCGTGGGGATCAACCTGCTGCGGGAGGGGCTCGACCTGCCGGAGGTCTCGCTCGTCGCCGTGCTCGACGCGGACCAGGAGGGATTCCTCCGCTCCGACCGCTCCCTGATTCAGACGGTGGGGCGCGCCGCCCGCAACCTCAACGGCAAGGCCATCCTCTACGCCGACCGCGTCACCGGGTCGATGCAGCGGGCCCTCGAGGAGATGACGCGGCGGCGCGAACTGCAGCGGCAGCACAACGAGCGCCACGGCATCACGCCGCGCTCCATCGTGAAATCGGTGGACCAAGTACGCTTCGCCACCCGGGTGGCCGATGCGAAGACGACCAAGGCGGCGGCCCCCGCGCTGCATCGCCCCGCCGACGTGCACGAGCGGGAGGCCCTCGTCCGCTTGCTCGAGCAGCAGATGCAGGCGGCGGCCGAGGAGCTCGACTTCGAGCTCGCGGCGGTGTTGCGCGATCAGATTCTCGAGCTCAAGGCCCAGGGAGACCCGGTCCGCCATGCGGTGCCGCGAGCACGAGCTCAACCGGTTCGGTGAGGAGCTGGGACGCGCGCTGCGGGCCCCGGCCGTGATCGGGCTCTCGGGGGAGCTCGGGACCGGGAAGACGACGCTGGTGCAGGCGATCTGCCGCGGGCTCGGCGCGCACGCGCTCGCCACGAGTCCGACCTACGCGCTGGTGCACCAGTACGAGGCCGCCGCCACGGCGGTGTATCACGTGGACTGCTACCGGCTCACGGCCCCCGACCAAGCCCGCGACCTCGGGTTCGACGACATGACGCGCGAAGGCGCGATCGTCCTCATCGAATGGCCGGAGCGCGCGGGCCCCTGGGCGCCGCCGCTCGACCGGCACTTCCGCCTGGGCTACGGTCCGGAACTGGATACCCGAGAACTGGAGGAGATTCGGTGAGCGGCTACTGGCTGGCGATCGATACGGCCACGGAGATCGCGAGCGTCGCGGTCGGCCGACGAGCCGGGGCGGGGCCCGTCCAGAGCGAGACCGGCGCGCACGCGCAGGGCGCGCGCCGCCACGCGAGCGAGATCGTGCGGCTCGTCGATTTCGCGCTCGCCGGGCTCGGGATCCGGCCCGCCGATCTCTCGGGCATCGTGCTCGGCGACGGACCCGGGAGCTTCACCGGACTGCGCATCGGCTGGGCGGCGGCGAAGGGGCTGGCGCAGGAGGCCGGCCTCGACCTCGTGGCCGTCCCCTCGCTCATGGCGGCCGCCGCCGGAGCGGCCGTGAAGCTCGGTCCCGTGCCCATCGCCGCGTGTTTCGATGCGCTCCGCGGCCAGGTGTACGGCGCGATCTACGTCGTGCATCCGGGGCGCGTCCAGACCCTCGTCGCACCCGCCGTGCTGACCGTGCCGGAGCTCGTGCGCGCCGCCCCGCTGCGCCCCCAGCTCGTCGTGGGGGACGGCGCGATGCTCTACGCCGACGCGGTCCGCGCGTGGTCCGGCGCGGCCCCGGTCCCGCTCGCGGCGCTGCCGCCGGCCGCGAGCGTGCTGCTCTCTCTGTTCACGCGGGAAGGGGCCGCCCGCGTCATCACGGATCCCGTCACCGCCGAGCCCGTCTATGGCCGCCTTGCCGAAGCGCAGGTCAAGTGGGAGGCCCGTCACGGGCGCCCACTACCGGATCCGTCCCGCCCGCGCGGCTGACGTCCCCGCCGTGGCGGCGATCGAGCGGGAAGTCTTCGCCGACCCCTGGTCCGCGAACGACTTCCAGGAGTGCGTCGCCGGCGGCGTGCTGTTCTCGGTGGCGACGGATGGCGCCGTGGTCGGCGGCTACGTCGTGGCGCACCACGCCGCGGACGAAGGGGAGATCCTGAACCTCGGCGTCGCGCCCGGCCATCGCCGCCGGGGGATCGGCCGGGCGCTGGTGCGGCACGTCCTCGGCGAGCTGGCGCGCTGCACGGTGAAGGTCGCGTTCCTCGAGGTGCGGGAGTCGAACACGGCGGCGCGCCGGCTGTATGAGAGTCTCGGGTTTGTCGGAGTGGGCCGCCGCCCGCGGTACTATCGCCGACCCGTAGAGGATGCCGTGATCCTACGCGTAACTTTAGCCCAAGTGGCGTATCTTTGATTGACAGAATGACTTGCGCGTCATATACTGTTCCTCGCCCTTGGTGCCCCACCCGCCATACGTTGGGGAGGTCGTCGTGAGCCGGAGCCTCAATAAAGTCATGCTAATCGGGAACTTGGGGGCCGATCCCGAGGTGCGGAGCACCAACAACGGCGGCCGGGTGGCCAACCTGTCGCTCGCGACCAGCCGGCAGTGGACGGGGGCGGGGGGGGAGCGCCAGGAGAAGACCGAGTGGCACCGGGTCATCTGCTGGAACAACAAAGGCGCCCAGCTGGCCGATCTGGCCGAGAAGTACATGAAGAAGGGCGACAAGCTCTATGTCGAAGGCCGGGTAGAGTACCGCACCTGGGAGGACCGGGAGAAGCAGACGCGCTACGTCACCGAGATCATCGCGCGGGAAGTGATCCTGCTGTCGCCTCGGGGAAGCGGCGAAGGTGGAGCCGAGTTCGCGCGCACCCGGGCCGCGGCCAAGGTCGCTCCCGAAGGCAAGCCGGAATCGCTCGACGCGCTCCCGGAGGCGCTCGATGAGGAGGACGACGATCTGCCGTTCTAGCCGGGCAGTCCTGCTCGCCCTTGTGGCAGGGCTGCTCGGGGTGCCGGGGCTTGGGGCGCAGGACACCACGAAAGCCGCCGCCGACACTTCCCAGGCCCCGGCGGCCCCCGCAGGGCAGTTGCCCGAAAGCCACGTGGTGACGCGGGGTGAGACCCTCTGGTCGATCTCGCAACTGTACTTCAGCGATCCGCTCCTCTGGCCCGAGATCTACCGACTCAACACGACGGTCGTGGAAGACCCCCACTGGATCTATCCCGGCGAGGTGCTGCACCTCGCGGCGCCGACGACGGTCGCGCAGACGACGGCCGTGTCCGTCGCGCAGGCGCCTGCGGCCGACACGGTGCGGGCGCAGGCGGCGGACACCGTCACGGCGGCACGCATCGACACCACCGTCGTGGATACGGCCCAGCTTGTCGAGGCACCGCCGCCCCCGCCGGGCCCAACGGAGACCTACGAGACCATCTTCGACCGCGGCCGCTCCCGCACCGAGGAGGTGCAGGACATCCTCCGTGCCTATGCCAACCAGCCCTACCGGCCCTTGCGCCGCGGGGAGTTCTACGCGGCGGGGTTCCTGAGCGAGCAGGAGCGGCTGCCCTGGGGCCTGGTGCTGGGCGCGACGGCTGTGCCGGCCATTCCGCGCTTGTCCCAGCATACGACCGCCACCGTGTTCGGGCAGATTTCCATCCAACCGCCGCAAGACGCGTCGTATCACGTAGGCGACTCGCTGCTCCTCGCCCGCATCGACCGGGACGTCGCGTCCTGGGGCGACGTGGTGGTGCCGGTCGGCGTGGCCCGCGTGACGGACGTGCAGAAGCGCCAGCTGCTCGGCGACGTAATCATGCAGTTCGGCCGGATCCATGACGGCAACCTGGCGATGCCGCTCGAGCCGTTCAAGGACGCGGGCGACGTGCGGCCCGTGCCGGTTGGCAACGGACTCGAGGCCCACGTGATCGCGCAGCGGGATCTCCATGTGCTCACGAACGCCCAGCAGATTCTGTTTCTCGACAGGGGTCGCGCGGAGGGAGTGGTGCCGGGCGATCTGTTCGAGATCTATCGCCCCGCCTCGCGCGAGCTCGGGGGTGCCTCCGAGCAGCCGCTCATCGTGGTCGAGATCGTGCATACGCGGGAGCATTCCTGCTCCGGCCTCGTCCTCGGCATCACGCACCCCGGGGTATCACCGGGGTCGCCCGCGCGCCTGATCCGGAAGATGCCCTCCTGAGCGCCCGCCGGATCCGCCGCGGCGGGTCCGGCGTCTCCTGCGGACAATGATGCCGACCCTGCATCTCGTGGCGCTGGGGCTGTACGGCCTTGCGGCGGCCCTGGCGCTGGCGCCGTTTGCAGGTCTGCCCTCGCTGTCGCGGCGCTGGAGCGTGGCGCTTCCCGGAGCGGGCGCCCTTGCCCACGGCATGGCGCTCGCCCAGCTCACCCCGGCCGGGCTCGCCCCCATCCTCTCTTTACTGGCCCTGTTCCTCATCGTGCTGCAGCTCTGCTGCGAGCTGCTGCTGCGCGCGACGGCGGTGGCGCTGTTTACGGCCCCGCTGGCGGCGGGTCTCGTCGGGCTCGCGCTGCTGCTCGGCCTCGCGCCCGGGGTCGAGGCCGCCGCGGGGAGCACCGTCTGGTCCGTGCTGCACGTGACCTTGAGCGTTTTGGCGATCGCCCTCCTGGCCCTCGCGTTCGTCTCCGCGGCGCTGTACTTGCTCCAGTTCCGCGAACTCAAGACCAAGCGTTTCGGCCAGGTGTTCCAGTTGTTCCCGCCGCTCGAGCGGCTCGATAGGTTAAACTACGGCGCGCTGGCCGTCGCATTTCCCGCGCTGACGGTCGGCCTGCTCTTCGGGGTCGGGGTGCGGTTTGCCGCGGGAGTGGACGTGGCGCCGGCGCAGCTTGTGTGGGGGTCGTTCACTTGGGTGGTGCTGGGCTGGGCGGTGTGGGCGCGGGTGGTGCGTGGGTGGGCGGGCCGGCGCGCGGCGTTCATGAGCATCGCCGGCTTCGCGGCGGTCGTCCTGGTCTACCTGGCGCTGAAGCTCGTCGAGCCGGGAAGGGAACGGTTCCTCTGATCGATAGGGGCGCATGAGCATCGCGGTCCTGGGGGTGAATCACCGCACGGCGCCGCTCGAGGTGCGCGAGCGCTTCGCCCACGCGGCGCACGAGGTGCCGCCGGCCCTGGAGCGGGTGCTGCGCGCGGGCGCGGGCGGGGGTGTCCTGCTCTCCACCTGCAACCGCACGGAGTTCTACCTCGCGCAGCCGGGCGGCACCGTGGCGGAGGCCGTGTGGGAGCTGTTGTCCGAGCGCCTCGGTGGCGGCGGCGCGGCCCAGGAATACGGATACGTGCAGCGCGACCGCGACGCCGTGCGCCACCTCTACCGCGTTTCCGCGGGGCTCGACTCGATGATCCTGGGGGAGTCCCAGATCCAGGGTCAGGTGCGGGAGGCGTGGCAGGTCTCGCGCGTCCAGGCGGGGCCCGTACTCCACCGGCTGTTCCAGTCGGCCCTGCTCGTCGGCGCCCGCGTGCGCGGGGAGACGGGCCTCGGTGTCGGCACCGCGTCGGCCCCGTCGGCCGCGGTGGCGCTCGCCGAGAAGATCTTCGGCGCGCTCGCCGGCCGCAGCGCGCTGATCCTCGGTGCGGGCGACGTGGCGGAGCTCGCCGCCGGCTGCCTCGCGGCGGAGGGCGTGCAGGTGGCGCTCGTGGCCAGCAGGACCTACGAGCGCGCCCGGGTGATCGCGGAGCGTCTGGGCGGCCACGCGATGACGCTCGAGGAAGCGTGGGACCACTTCGCCACGGCGGACATCGTGCTCTGCTCGACGGCCGCTCCGCACGCCGTCGTCACCTGGGAGCGCGTGGCCCCCGCCATTCGCCGCCGCGGGGGCCGGCCCCTGTGCCTGCTCGACCTCGCGGTCCCGCGGGACGTCGAGCCGGCGGTCGCGCAGCTGGAGAACGTCTTTCTCTACGACATCGATGACCTGCAGGCGGTGGCGGCGCAGGCGACGGCCCAGCGGCGCGGCGAGATCCCGGCGGCCGAGCGCATCGTGAGCGAAGAAGTGGATCGGTTCTGGGGCTGGTACGACGGACTGGGCGTCGTCCCCGTGATCCGGGCGTTCCGCGACCGGCTCGATGATCTGCGGCGCGCGGAGCTGGAGCGGGCCCTGCGCCGGCTCGGTCACCTCTCTCCCGAGGATCGCGCGCAGGTGGACCAGTTCAGTCAGGCGCTCCTCAACAAGTTCCTGCACGAGCCCACGGTCGTGCTGAAACGGGCGGCGCGGGTGGGGCACGGCTACGGCCTGCTGGAGGCGCTGAAGAAGCTGTTCGGGCTGGAGACCGGGGCCGGACGATGACGCGGCGCGTGCTGATCAGCGGGGGAGCGGGATTCGTCGGCTCCCACGTCGCCGAGGCGTATGTCGCCGCCGGGGACGAGGTCACGGTGCTCGATGACCTGTCCACGGGCCGGCGCGAGAACCTGCCGCGCGGCGTGCGCTTCGTGCTCGCCGACATCCGCTCGGCCGAAGCGCGCGACCTCGTCGCCCAGGGGCGCTTCGACCTGCTCAATCACCATGCGGCGCAGATGGACGTGCGCCGCTCGGTCGCCGACCCGCTGTTCGACCTCGACGTCAATTTGCGCGGGCTGCTGAACCTGCTCGAAGGCGCGCGCGCGGGCGGCGTGCGGCGGGTCGTGTTCGCCTCCTCCGGCGGCGTCGTGTACGGCGACGCGACGACGCCACCCTGCCGGGAGGGAGCGGCCAAGCTGCCGATATCGCCCTACGGCGTCGCGAAGCTCGCGTCGGAGCACTACCTCTCGGCGTACTCCCGGCTGTACGGTCTCGAAGCGGCCAGCCTGCGCTACAGCAACGTCTACGGGCCGCGTCAGCGTGCGGACGGCGAAGCGGGCGTGGTCGCCATTTTCTCGCGCAAGATTCTGGCTGGCGAGCCGCTGACGATCTTCGGGGACGGCGAGCAGACGCGGGACATGGTGTACGTGAAAGACGTGGCCGCGGCGAACCTCGCGGCGAGCGACCGGCCGCTGCCGCCGCTCGACGGCCTGGACGCGCGGGCCTGGAACGTCGGCACGGGCATCGAGACCTCCGTCAAACGCCTGGCCGAGCTGCTCGCGACGGCCGCCGGCCGCCGGCCGACCATTCGCTACGCGCCCGAGCGACCGGGCGAGCTGCGGCGCAACGCGCTCGCGGTGGAGAAAGCGGCGCGCCAGCTGGGCTGGGCCCCGGGCACCGCGCTCGCCGACGGGCTCGGCGTCACCCTGCGCACCTTCGCGGAGGATTGAGGCGTGTTGCTACAGGTCGGGCGAGCGATTCCCACCACGCCCTGGGAGCTGGTGCTGACATCGAGCCGCGAAACGAAGTTCGTGCTCGCGATCCTCGTGGTGTTCTCCCTCGTCTCGTGGTATCTCATCGCGCTGAAGTGGTGGCAGTTCCGCCGCATGCGACAGCAGGCCGACCGCTTCATGACGGAGATCGAGCGGGCGGCCCGTCTCGAGGACGCCTACCACGCCGCCATGCGGCTGCCGTCCTCGCCCTACAACCGGCTGCTGCGTGAAGGCATGCACTTCTTCGGGGAGCTGAAGCCGGGGGGCCTCAAGGGCGACGGGCCGATCGCGGCGCCGCAGGCGACCCTCACGACGACGCAGCTCGAGGCGCTGCGGATGGTGCTCGCCAAGGAGGTCGCCGCGGAGCGGGACGCCGCCGCGCGCTTCATCCCGTGGCTCGCGACGTTCGGCTCGGTGAGCCCGCTGCTCGGCCTGCTCGGCACGGTGCTCGGGGTGATGGATGCCTTTATCGGCATCGCCGTCGGCGGCTCCGGGAACATCGCCGCCGTCGCGCCCGGCGTCGCCGAGGCGCTGGTGACGACCGTGGGCGGCCTGGCCGTCGCCGTCCCCTCCGTGATGGCGTACAACCTCTTCGTCAACCGGTTGGGCCTGTTCGCGGGCGAGCTGGAGGGCTTCGCTCAGGAGATCATCGCGACGATGGCCCGCGAAGGGAGGCTGTGATGGCCGGCCTGCTGGGGGGTGGGGGCGGGCTGCGCGGTCACGGCGAGCTGCCGCTCACCGCGGACATCAACGTCACGTCGCTCGTCGACGTGGCCTTCGTGCTGCTCATCATCTTCATGATCACCGCGCCGATCATGCAGGGCGGCGTGGACGTGCGGCTGCCGCGCGCCGCGGCGCGACCGCTCGAGCCCAAGGCCGGCCTCGTGATCAGCCTCGATCGCGACGGCAAGATCTACCTCGACCAGGCGCCGCTCAGCTACGAGGACTTTCGCGCCACGTTCGGCGCATTCGTGCGGACCAAACGGCCGTCCGGGGTGTACCTCCGGGCCGACGGACGCGTCCCCTATGCGAACGTGGTACAGGTGCTCGCGGTGATCCGGCAGTCTGGCGTGAGCGACGTAGGCCTGGTCGCCGAGCCGGAGCGCGTCGAGCGGTGAGGCGGGGGCAGCGCGTCCCGGCGAACGTCGGCCTGGCGCTCGCCGCCACGCTGCTGGTGCACGGTGCCGCGGGCCTGTTTCTGTTCGCCGCAGCCGGCGAGGCGCGCCGCGCCGCGCCGCCCACCTACAAGGTGCGGCTCATCGCCGCCCCGGCGCCCGAGGAAGAGACGCGCAAGGCGCCCGAGGCGCTGGAGCGGCCGGCTGAGGAGAAACCGGCGCCGCTCCCCAAGGCGAAACAGCCGCCCAAGAGCACCGTGTCCGCGGCCACGCCTCCCAAGACCGCGGACAATACCAAGCGCGAGGCGGCGCCGCGCACCACGCCGAAGGCCGCGCCCCTGCCGGGGGAGACGCCTTCCACGGGGTCGGACGTCGCCACCGTCAGCACCGAGGGCGTGGAGTTCCCGTTCCCCGAGTACCTGCAGAACATCGTGGGCCAGGTGCTGCGGCGCTGGCAACGGCCGCTGCAGAGCACGCCCCTCGAGGCGGAGGTGTCGTTCTTCATTCATCGGGATGGCACGGTGAGCGATCTCCAGTTCATCAAGCGCTCGGGCTACTTCAGCTTCGATCTCGAGGCTCAAGGAGCGGTCGAGGAGGCGGGCCGCTTCAAGGCGTTCGGCTCTTTGCCCGACGGCTGGACCGCGGACGTGTTGTTCGTGCGGTTTTACTTCTCGGGGAGACGCCAGTGACGGCGGTTAGGCGGGTAGGCGGTCAGGCGGTTAGCGGCTGCGTCGCGGCGGCCGCGCTTCTAACCGCGTATCCGCCTGACCGCCTAGCCGCCCAAGATACGTCCGTCGTCGACCGCGGGGTCCGCGTCGGCATCATCTACCGCCCCGGCGTGCGGCCCGGCATGGTGCTCTTGCCCGGCCGGCCCGCGGTGCTCGACTCGGTGCGCGCCATCGTCGCCCGCGATCTCGACTACAGCGACCGCTTCGAGATGATCACGCTGCCCGGCGGGGATTCGATCCGCCTGGGCGCGGCGGCGAGCCCGGCACGCGCGCCGGGGCGCGGGCGGACCGGGGGTGGCGAGGCGGCGGGGCTCAACTATCCGCTGTTCCAGGCTCTGGGCGCGGACTTCGCGGTCGCGCTGACACAGGCCGCGGACACCACGGTCGTGACGCTGCACGACATCGCGGCAGGCGGCGTGCGCCGCGAGGCGAGGAAGCGGCTGCCGCCCATCACGAGCCCCGACTTCCGTCTGGCGGTGCATCGGCTCGCCGATCAGGTGTTGCAGGCCAGCCTCGGCACTCCCGGCGTCGCCGCGACCCGGCTGCTCTTCGTGATGGACGGGAAGGTCTGGCAGATCGACCACGATGGGGCCGACAAGAAGCTCGTCTCCTCGAGCGACCGGCAGGCCATGTCGCCCGCTTGGGCGGCGGACGGGCGGCGCTTCGCCTACATGGAGTTCTGGGCGGGGCACGGCCAGCTGTTCGTGCAGGACATGGCGACGGGGAAGCGCGCCCCCGTGGTGACGACCGGGGCGGCGCTCGACTTCACGCCCGCGTTCTCGCCCGACGGCAAGACCTTGGCCTTCAGTCGCGCCATCGAGGAAGGCACCGACGTCTACACCGTCAACCTCAAGGACAACTGCTGCTTGCAGCGCTTGACCGTGGGGCGCTTTTCAGACAACTTGTCACCGACCTACAGTCCGGACGGACAGCGGATTGCGTTCGTCTCGACGCGTGCGGGGTTGCCGCAGATCTACGTGATGGCGGCGGATGGGACGGACCAGCAGCTGTTCGCGCCGTTCGACTACGGCGTCACGGGTTCGTCCAATGCGCCGGAATGGTCGCCCGACGGACAGTCGGTCGCGTTTCACCGCGACGTCGCCGGCACGCTGCAGGTCTTCGTGCTCGACGTGCGGACGCGCACCGTACGGCAACTCACCTCGGTCGGGCGGAACGAGGATCCAACTTGGGCGCCCGACAGCCGTCATCTCTGCTTCGTGTCGGACCGCTCGGGGTATCGGCAGCTCTGGATTATCGATTTGGAAACCGGTCGTATCCGGCCGCTGCTGCAGCAGAGCGGCGCGCGGCTGCCGGCATGGTCTCCGAGGCTTCCGGAGACTGCTGCTTCCACCCCGTAAACCTGGGAGAGGGTGACGATGAGACGCCTACCATTGCTGGTGCTCGCCGGTCTTGCCGCGGCCACGGTGGCCGCGTGCGGCGGCAACCCGCCGCCGGCCCAACCGGGTCCGCAGGCCAACGCCGATTCGATCGCGGCGGCCGAGCGGGCCCGCCAGGATTCCATCGCGCGGGCCGAGGCGGATGCGCGGGCGCGCGAGGAAGCCGAGCGGGTGGCCCGGCAGCGGGCGGCCGATTCGCTCGCCGCCATGGGGCGCACGACGGAGGCCGTGCGCACGATGCTCGCCGCGATGATCCACTTCGATTTCGACAAGTCGAACATCCGGTCGGGCGACGCCGGCACGCTCGATCAGAAGGTCGGGATCCTACAGGCGAATCCCAACCTGCGGATCCGGATCTCCGGTCACTGCGACGAGCGCGGGTCGGACGAGTACAACCTGGCACTCGGCAACCGGCGCGCCACCGCGGCGAAGCAGTATCTCGTGAGCCACGGCATCGAAGCCGGCCGCATCGAGACCGTGTCGTACGGCGAGGAGCGGCCGATCGCGCAGGGCCACGACGAAACGGCGTGGGCGCAGAACCGCCGCGACGAGTTCGAAATTCTCTCCGGCGGTGACGCGTTGCGGCAGCCGTAGGCGGCGGGCGTTGTCGCGCCATGTAGCGTTCGTCCTCAGCCTGGGGCTCGCGGCCGGCTGCGCCCTCAAGGGTGATGTCCGGAAGGTCGAGCTCCAGGTCGCGGCGCTGAAGGCCGACGCCGCCCGGGCGGATGCCGACCGGGCCGCGCAGATTGACTCCGTGCTGAAACTGCTCGCCGCCGTGCAGCAGGCGGTCGCGGCGCAGCAGGCCTATCTGGTGCAGTTCCGCGGCGACGTCCGCACGGACCTGGTCGGCGTGCAGCAGCAGCTCGTTACGGTGCAGGAGCTGACGGGCCAGAGCCAACAGCGCCTCTCGGAGCTCCGGGCCCGAATCGAGGAGCGGGCCCAGCAGCCGGTGCCCGCGCTGGACACGAGCGCCGCGCGGGCGCCGGTCGGTCCGTCCGGGAACCCCGTGGGGCCGGGCCCGGCGCAGATGTACGACCTCTCCCTGCAGCAATACCGCCGTGGCAGCCTCGGCACCGCCAGGCTCGGGTTCCGCGAGTTCCTGCGCGTCTATCCCGGAGACGAGCGGGCCGCGGACGCGCTGTTCTACATCGGGGAGACGTTCGCCGCGGAGAGCCCCGACTCAGCGGCGGCGGTGTATGAACAGGTCGTGAAGAGCCATCCCCACTCGTCGCGGGCGCCCGCCGCCCTGTACAAGCTGGGCCTCGTCGCCGAAGCGCGGGGCGACAAGAAGGCGGCGCGCACCTACTATGCCAGGGTCGTCGCCGGGTATCCCCGCTCGGACGAGGCCAACCTGGCCCGCGACAAGCTGCAGCGCCTGGGGCGCTGAGCGTCCCGCGCCCCTTCGCGCTCCGGGGGCCCCGTGCCTGACCCAGCCTCGCGCGGCGAGATGCCGTTCCTCGACCACCTCGAGGAGCTGCGCTGGCGCATCCTGTACAGCCTGCTCGCCATCGTCGTGGGCACGCTGGTCGGCTGGTTCGTCGTCCAGCGGGTAGACGTGATCGGGCTCCTCAAGGCCCCGATCGCGCCGCTCGTGCCCGGCGGACGGCTCATGTTCACGAGCCCGACCGAGCCGTTCTTCATCACGCTCAAGTTCGCCTTCGCGCTGGGGCTGTTGGTGGCGTCGCCGGTGGTCATCTACCAGGCATGGGCGTTCCTCGCGCCCGCGCTCTACGATCGCGAGCGGCGCCTGATCGTCCCGGCCCTGTCGGTGGGCGTGGTGCTGTTTCTGCTGGGCGCGGGCGTGGCGTACAAGTGGGTGTTGCCGCGCGCGCTCGCCGTGCTGTTCAGCTTCCAGCGCAACGACCTCGCCCCCATCATCACGGCGGACAACTACTTCGGATTCGCCGCGCAGATCATGATCGCGTTCGGGCTCGTGACCGAGCTGCCCCTCGTCGTGGTGATCCTCGCGGCCCTCGGACTCGTCACGCCCCAGTTCCTGGCGCGCAACCGGCGCTACGCCCTCGTGTTCGCCGCTTTCGCCGCGGCGCTGCTGACGCCGCCCGATGCGGTCTCCATGCTGCTCATGATGGTGCCGCTCGTGCTGCTGTACGAAGTGAGCATCTGGTGCGCCTGGGTGGTCACGCGGCGCCGCGCGCGGCGCGCCCAGGCGGCCGCGCGGGCGGGGGTCGTGCTGCTGATGCTGTGCGGGCTCGGCGCCGGCCGCCTCGCCGCCCAGGGCGTGGTGCCTCGGCGGCGCACGGCCCTCCCACCTCCGTCCGACTCGACCGCGCGGGCGGGCGCACCAGGGACGGGAGCCCCGCACGGGCAGTCGCTCGACACCGCGGCCGCCCGGCGGCTCGGCCTGCCGACCGGTCCCACGCGCAGCTTCCCGCCGGGCGACGCCGTCATGGATTCGCTGCTCAAGCTGAAGGGGTACCGCGTCACGCAGTACGTCGCCGACACGCTGATCGTCCAGGGCGACAGCCAGACGATCTTCCTTCGCGGGGAAAGCTTCGTGGATCGCCAGGGGACGAAGCTGGAAGCGGATTCGATCCGCTATCGCGAAGCGAGCTGCCGTCTCGACGCCGCGGGCGACCCGCGGCTGTTCGATCAGGGCACGGTGCTGGTGGGGGAGGGGATGCGCTACGATACCTGCATCCGGCGGGGCACGGTCCGCAGCGCGCTCACCACGTTCCAGCAAGGCGGCGCCACCTGGTACACGCGGGGCGATCTCGCCGTGGACTCGGGCTCGACCCGCGTGTACGGCGCCTCCAGCGAGATCACGTCCTCGGATCTCCCCGTGCCCGACTACCACTTCGCCGCGCACGAAGTGAAGTGGCTCAACAAGAACGTCATGGTGGCGCGGCCCGCCGTGCTCTACATCCGCGATGTCCCGATTCTGTGGTTGCCGTTCATCTTCCAGGACATCCGGCCCGGGCGGCGCAGCGGCATTCTCGTGCCGCGCTTCGGGCTGAACGACCTGGTGCGCCCGACCCGCAGCTACCAGCGGCACGTCGCGAACCTCGGCTACTACTGGGTGCTCGGCAATTACGCCGACCTGCTGCTCTCGGGCGATTGGTATGCGAGCCGCTACGTGTCGCTCCGCGCGCAGACGCACTACCGCTGGTTGGATCGCTTTCTCTCCGGCACCTTCTCGTACTCCCGCGTGGATCAGCTCGACGCCGCCGCACACTCGAGCCGCTTCGGGTGGCAGCACCAGCAGAGCTTCTCCAGCCGGACGCGCTTCAACGCGAGCATCGATTACGCGACGAGCGCGAGCGTCATTCAGACCAACGCCGTGGATCCCTACGTCGCGACCGCACAGCTGACCTCGCAGGTGAACTTCGACAAGCGCTTCGATTGGGGCACCCTCAACGTCGGCGGCAGCCGGTCGCAGAACCTGACCAATGATCTCGTCAACCAGAACTTCCCGCGCGTGAGCCTCACCCCGTCACCCGTGAACATCACGCCGGCGATCACGTGGTCGCCGGGGTTCTCGTTCAACAACGCCCAGAACTTCCATGTGGGGCCGACGTTCCTGCTCGCGCCCGGGACGGGCGGGACAGGGGTGGACACGCTGGCGCTCTTCTCCGATACCCGGCAGACCGACCTCAGCCTGCAGACACCGCTCCGCATCGGTCGCTGGACCTGGTCGAACAGCGTCAGCGTGAGCGACCAGATCAGCAACGCCCGGCAGGAGTTCTTCATCCCCGACTCGACAGTGCCGGGCGGGGTGCGGCGCGTGCTCTACGGCCAGACGTTCGCGACCGCGATCGACTGGCAGACCGGAATCAACCTGCCCCCGTTGTTCACCGGGACCTGGAAGCTGCAACCCGGTATCGCGATCGTGAACACGACGTCGGCCGGTCCCTTCATGATCCGCAACCAATTCTCGGACGGCCGCTTCGTGCACCAGGGGAAGCGGCTGCAGTTCGCCGCCACCATGTCGCCCACGTTGTTCGGATTCTTTCCGGGCATCGGGCCGCTCGACCGGATTCGGCACTCGCTCTCGCCGCTCATCAGCTACCGCTATGCCCCCGGCGCGCAGGTGTCCGCCGACTTCGCCCGGGTGCTCGACCCGACGGGCCAGACGCTGAACGCCCGCACCGATCCGCAGCAGACGATCAGCCTCGGGCTGTCCCAGAACATCGAGGCGAAGCTCCGCCGGCCGGCGGGGGATACGTCGGGACAGGCAGCGCGCAAGATCCGCCTGCTCGGCCTCAACACCGACGCCGTGTCCTACAACTTCGAACAGGCGAAGCAACCTGGCCGGACGGGGTGGCAGACGCAGAGCATCGGCAATACGTTCGCGTCGGACTTGCTGCCCGGCTTCAGCCTGCGCACGACCCACGACCTGTGGGATGGCCCCGTCGGCCTCGCGACGTCCGAGTTCTCGCCCTTCCTCACGAGCCTCACCGCGTCGTTCTCCGTGAGCCCGGCGACGATCCGGGGGATCGCGAGCCTGCTCGGCCTCGCGAAGAAGGCGGAGACGCCCGCGACGCCGCCGGCGACCGGCACGGGCACCACGCCGCCACCCGCGTACGGCCAGAGCTGCCCTCCGGTCTGCTCCGGGAGCGCGCCCGGCGGGTACCGGCCGGGCGGCGCCGCAGGGGGCGGGCGGGGATTCGGGCTCGCCGTGGGATACACGAGCAGCCGCACGCGCCCGCCCAAGGTCACGACGCCCGGCACCGGCACGTTCCTCCCGAGCACGCTGGCCAGCCAGCGGCAGCTCACGCTCAACATGAACTTCAGCCCCACCGCCCTGTGGACGGCGTCGTGGAGCACCTTGTACGACCTGAACACGCGCCAGTTCGGCCAGCACTACGTGCGGCTGGAGCGGGACCTGCGCCGCTGGCACGCCAGCTTCGCCTTCGTGAAGAGCCCGAACGGCAACTTCGCGTTCAACTTCTACGTAGCTCTGATCGACCAGCCCGACATCAAGTTCGATTACGAGCAGCAGAGCCTGCAGCGGTAGGCGTGTCTTGTCCTCCCGCGGTGACACGCGGGAGGCGGATTCGCGACCTAAGCGGCGCGGGGCGAGCACGTTAGGGCGGGGCACGCCTTCTGCTCCTTCCCCGCGGCGACCTTCGGTCAGAGGACCCTATGCGCGTCTCTCTCGGGCTCGTCGTCACCGCGGTCGTTGTGTTCGGCGCGGCGTGCCAATCGAACAACCTCGTCAGCTCCTCGAGGCTGCCGGCTCCGCAGCGCCTCTCGTACCAGCTCGAGCCGAGCGGCGACCCGACCCAGCCGGTCGGCATCCTGCTCGCCTGGGACGACGTTCCGGCGTCGGGCGTCGCCGGCTATCGTGTGTATTCGCGGGGCAGCACGGCGGACGCCTACGGCCTGCGCGGCGTGACGACCTCGAACACGTTCCACGACAACGGCGTGCCCCACCTCCAGTACTTCGTCACCGCCGTGGACGCGGACGGGGTCGAGGGCGATCCCAGCGACGCCGTGACCGTGAACGAGTACCTGCAGATCGGAGCGCCGCCGTCGCTCCTGGGCATCTCGCTCGACAGCGCGATCCACCTCGATTGGCAGGACACGCCCGACTTCTCACGCTTCAAGTGGTATCGCGTGTACAGCTCGGACTACAACCTTCCTCAGAACGCGTGCGTCAATTGGGCGCTCGAGGGAACGACGGTGTCGCACGAGTTCCTCGCCGCGCAACTCGCGAACGGCGTGACGCGCTGCTTCGGCGTGTCGGCGGTCGACACGCTGGGCTACGAGAGCCTGTGGTCGCCGATCTGGTCGGACACGCCTCGGCCCGACGCGCGCAACGTGCTGGTGTGGGCGTACGACGTGCAGCCGCTGCAGTCGGGGTTCCGCTTCTGGGACGACTTGAACGGCAACGGCTACGGGGACGCCGGCGAGTTGGGTCTCGTGCAGGACGGGAACCGGACCGACATCGACTTCCGAATCGAGCGGGACGTCAACGACACGCTGTGGATCGTGCCCGTGTTCAGCGGGACGAGCGTGCTGTCCTACGGTCCGACCGCCGCCCTGACCGACATCGATCTCGCCCCCACGAGCGGGTACAGCCGCCAGCGGGCGAAGATGCTCCCGGGTTACGGCTACGTGTTCGAGATCGTCGAGGGGCAGGACGTGCGCTACGGGGCGCTCCGCGTCACCCACGCGGGGACGCAGTACGCGATCTTCGACTGGAGCTTCCAGACGGATCGCGGCAATCTCGAGCTGGCGCCGCGGGCGGGGCTGGCGACGGCGCCTGCAGTGACGGGGGGTCGGGTCGCAGCATCCCGGTAGACGCCAGGGCGCTGAGACGCTGAGTGGACGTTGAGGACTGAGGGGCGAGGTTGCTCACGCGCCCCTCGTCGCTCATCGCCACGCGGCGTCTCGGCGCCTGGGCGTCTCCCTTGGCGTCTCCGGGCCGTTCCACGTAGCTTCCTCTCGCATGCCGGTCCCCGTCACACTCGACGGACACTCCCTGACGATCGCCGACGTGGTGGCCGTGGCCCGCCACCGCGCCCCGGTGGCGATCGCGTCCGCGGCGCGGCAGGGGATCGAGGCGTCGCGCCGCACGGTGGAGGAAGCGGTCACGCGGGGGGACACGATCTACGGGGTGAACACGGGCTTTGGGAAGCTGGCGCACGTGCGCATCCCCCCCGACCGCATCCGCGCGCTGCAGCTCAACCTCATCCGCAGTCACGCGTCGGGCGTGGGCGAGCCGCTGCCGGTGGACGGCGTGCGCGCGATGATGCTGCTGCGGGCGAACGTCCTCGCGCGGGGAACGAGCGGCGTGCGACCCGCGCTCCCCGAGCTGATCGTGGCCATGTTGAACCAGCAGGTACATCCGCGCGTCCCCTCGCAGGGGAGCGTGGGCGCGTCGGGAGACCTGGCGCCGCTGGCGCATCTGGCGCTGGCAATGGTGGGGGAGGGAGAGGACGGGCAGGCGCTGCGAGACGGCGGCCTCGAGCCGATCGCGCTTGAGGCGAAGGAAGGGCTCGCGTTCGTGAACGGGACGCAGGCGCAGACCGGATTGGCCGCGTTGCTGGTGCACGACGCCTGGATGCTGTGGCGCACGGCGCACGGCGCGGCGGCGATGAGCCTCGAGGCGGTGCGGGGCACGCCCGAGCCGTTCGACGCGCGCATCCACGACGCCCGGCCCCATCCGCTGCAGCAACGCTCCGCGGCGCTGTTGCGCGAGCTCCTCGCCGACAGCGAGATCCGTGAGTCCCATCGCGAGAACGACCCGCGCGTGCAGGACGCCTATTCGCTGCGCTGTACGCCGCAGGTGCTCGGTGCGGTGGGCGAGGCGCTGGCCTTCGCCGAGCGGTTGGTGACTGTTGAGCTGAACGCCGCCACCGACAACCCCCTCGTGTTCGGGCGGGACGTGCTGTCCGGGGGCAACTTCCACGGCCAGCCGATCGCCCTCGCGCTCGACGTGCTCGGCATCGGGCTCACCACGCTCGCGGGGCTCGCCGAGCGGCGCCTGGAGCGGATCGTGAACCCCGACCTGTCCGCGGGGTTGCCGGCGTTTCTCGCGCGCGAGCCGGGCGTCGAGTCCGGGTTCATGACGGCGCAGATCGCCGCCGCGGCGCTCGTGGCCGACTGCCGGGTGCTCGCCACGCCGGCGAGCGTGCAGTCGGTCCCCACGGAGGGGAACCAGGAGGACGTGGTGCCGATGGGGATGAGCGCCGCTTGGAAGGCGGAGCGCATCCTCGCCAATGCGGCGCGCATCGTGGCGATCGAGCTGCTCGCCGCGGCGCAGGGGCTCGAGTTCCTGAAGCCCCTGCGTCCCGGGCGCGGCGTGGCCCGCACGCACGCGGCCGTGCGCCGCGAAGTGGCGGCGCTCGACGGCGATCGCCCGCTCACCGCCGACATCGAGCGCATCGCCGGCGGCGTGCGCGCCGGCCGGTTCGATCCGGAGACGGCGTGACGGGCGCCCGCGTGATCCGCGCGCCGCGCGGCGCCGTGAAGTCGTGCAAGGGGTGGATCCAGGAGGCGGCGCTCCGCATGCTGATGAACAATCTCGATCCCGAGGTGGCCGAGCGGCCGCAAGACCTCGTGGTCTACGGCGGCACGGGGAAGGCGGCGCGCGACTGGCCCTCGTTCGACGCGATCTGCCGCACGCTCGTGGCGCTCGAAGACGACGAGACGCTGTTGGTGCAGTCCGGGAAGCCGGTCGGCGTGTTCCAGACGCACCCCGAGGCGCCGCGGGTGCTGATCGCCAACGCGAACCTGGTCGGGCGCTGGGCCAGGTGGGAGGTGTTTCGCGACCTGGAGCGGCGCGGTCTCATCATGTTCGGCCAGATGACGGCCGGGTCGTGGATCTACATCGGGACGCAGGGGATCCTGCAGGGCACCTACGAGACGTTCGGCGCCGTCGCCCGGCGCCACTTCGGGGGGTCGCTGCAGGGCCGCCTCGTGCTCACGGGGGGGCTCGGCGGGATGGGCGGGGCGCAGCCGCTCGCCGCGACGATGCACGGGGGGGTGTGCCTCGCCGTGGAGGTGGACCCCGCGCGCGTGCAGCGGCGCCGCGACACGCGCTACCTCGACCGCAGCACCGCGTCGCTCGACGAAGCGCTGCGGTGGTGCGAGACGGCGCGGCGCGACGGCGAGGCGCTATCCGTCGGGCTGATCGGCAACTGCGCCGACGTGCTGCCCGAGCTGGCGCGGCGCGGCTTCGTTCCCGACGTCCTGACCGACCAAACGTCCGCGCACGACCCGCTGAACGGCTACGTCCCAGCGGGCTGCTCGCTCGAGCAGGCGGCCGCGCTGCGGCAGGCGGACCCGGCGGAGTACGTGCGGCGCGCGACGGGGAGCATCGTGACCCACGTGCGCGCCATGCTGGAGCTGCGGCGGCAGGGCGCCGTCACGTTCGACTACGGCAACAACATCCGCACCCAGGCCGCCGATGCCGGACTCGAGCAGGCGTTCGCGATCCCGGGGTTCGTGCCCGAGTACATCCGGCCGCTGTTCTGCGAAGGGAAGGGGCCCTTCCGCTGGGTGGCGCTGTCGGGCGAGGCGCGGGATCTGCAGCGCACCGACCGGCTGGCGCTGGAGCTGTTCCCGGAGAACGACCACCTGCGCCGCTGGATCGGCCTGGCGCAGGCTCGCGTGGCGCTCCAGGGCCTGCCGGCGCGCATTTGCTGGCTGGGCCAGGGAGAGCGGGCGCGCTTCGGCTGCGCGTTGAACGACCTGGTGAAGCGGGGCGAGCTCGCGGCGCCGGTGGTGATCGGCCGCGACCATCTCGACACCGGGTCCGTCGCATCACCGTTCCGTGAGACCGAGGGAATGCGCGACGGGTCGGACGCGATCGCGGACTGGCCGATCCTGAACGCGCTCCTCAACACCGCGTCGGGCGCGGGCTGGGTGTCGTTCCACCACGGCGGCGGCACCGGCATCGGCAACTCGCTGCATGCGGGGCAGGTGAGCGTCGCCGACGGGACGCCGTCGGCGGGGCGGCGCCTGGAGCGCGTCCTCACGAACGACCCGGGGATCGGCATCGCGCGCCACGCGGACGCCGGTTACCCTGAGGCGCTCGACGCCGCCCGCCGCCATGGCATTCGGCTCCCCATGCGCGCGGAGTCCTTTAGGGAGGCGAGCGACTGAGCACGCTGCTCGCCGGCGCGCGCCAGGTGGTGACCTGCCGCGGCCCCGCCCGCGCGCGCCGCGGGCGCGAGATGGCGGAGGTCGAAGTGCTGCGCGACGCCGCTGTCCTGGTCGAGGGCACGAGGATCGCCGCGGTCGGCGCCTACCGCAGGCTGCGGGCGGCGCACCGGGGGGCGGAGCTCGCGGAGGTGCGCGGCGTCCTCTATCCCGGCCTCATCGACTGCCACACCCACGCCGTGTTCGGCGCGCCGCGACTCGACGACCACGAGCGGCGCGCCCTGGGCGAAGACTACAAGGCGATCGCCGCCCAGGGAGGCGGCATCCTCCAGTCGGTCGCCGATGTACGCGCGCGCCCCCTCGCCGAGCTCGTCGCGCTCACGCGGGCGCGGGTGGCGACGCTCCTCGCCCACGGCAGCACCACGATCGAGGTGAAGTCGGGCTACGGCCTCGAGCTCGAGGCCGAGGTGAAGCAGCTGCGCGTCATCCGGGAAGTCGCCGCTTCCGTTCCCGTGACGCTCGTCCCGACGTTCCTCGGCGCCCACGAGGTGCCGCCCGAATTCCGCGATCGGCGCGCGGACTACGTGCGGCTCGTGTGCGAGGAAATGATTCCCGCCGTCGCCCGGGAGCGGCTCGCCGTGGCGTGCGACGTGTTCTGCGAGCCCGGCGTGTTCAGCGTGGCCGAGGCGCGGGCGGTCCTCACCGCGGCCCGGCGCCACGGCCTGGCGGTCAAGCTGCACGCCGACGAGCTCGACGGGTCGGGGGGCGCGGAGCTGGCGGCGGAGTTGGGGGCCGCGAGCGCCGACCACCTCGCGGCCGTGTCGGACGCGGGCGTCCGCGCGCTGGCGCGCGGCGGCACGGTGGCGGTGTTGCTCCCCGCGACGCTCGTGTTCCTGGGCCGGAGGCAACCCGCGCCAGCCCGGCGACTCGTGGAGCAAGGCGTGGCGGTCGCGCTCGCGACCGACTTCAATCCCGGCTCGTCACCCGCGGTGAGCTTGCCCCTGGTCGCGGCGCTCGGCGTCTCGCAGCTCGGCTTGCGTCACACGGAGGCGATGACGGCGGTCACCGTCAACGCCGCGGCCGCGCTGGGGCTGGCGGGGGAGCGCGGGCAGATCGCGGCCGGATTCGCGGCCGACCTCGTTGTGTGCGACGTATCGGATTGGCGGGAGCTGGCGTACTGGTTGGGACCGAATCTCGTAAGCGCCGTCTGGACAGAGGGTTCTGCTTGTTTCGTCCCCCGGGGGCCGATATCTTTAGGGCCTCATGTCGAAGCTTGAGAAGCTGAAAGAGAAGGCCCGGGGCCTCGAGGCGAAGGACGCCAAGGCGGCCATCGCGGCGTGGCTGGACGTCATCAAGGAGCAGGAGTCAGAGAGCGAGCCCAACCCGGATCTCTCCATCTTCAATCGCATCGGCGACCTCGCCGTCAAAGTGAAGGACTCCGCGGGCGCGGCTGACTGGTACGACCGCGCGGTGGACAAGTACGCCGAGCTGGGGTTCCACAACAACGCCATCGCGATGTGCAACAAGGTGCTGCGCAACGCGCCGGGGCGGCAGACCACCTACCTCAAGCTCGCCAAGCTGTATGCCGCCAAAGGGTTCATGGCCGAGGCCCAGCAGAACTTCGTGACGTACGCCGAGCGGATGCAAAAGGCGGGGAAGCTGCAACAGGCGTTTGCGGCGCTGAAGGAGTTCACCGACATCTCACCGGAAAGCGAGCACCTGCGGCAGCTGCTGGAGGAGCATCTGCGGATGTACGGCGAGCCGCGGATGTCGCAGGGGCGGATGAGCGCGGCCGCGCCGGCCAGGCCCAGCAAGCCGCCCGCAGAGGACGCGACGAAATCCGGGAAGCACAAGACCTCGAGTCTCGTGTTCCTGGATGTGGACGCACCTCCGGCCTCCAAGACCAAGCCGGCGGCGCCCCGACGGCCGACCGCCCCGCCGCCCCCCGCGCCCCGCCCGCCCGAGCCGGAGCACCTCAAGCTCATCGAAGACGTCATGCCCGATCCGGACACGTCGTTGGAGATCGAGTCCACGAGCTTGATGCAGGACGCCGAGGGGCCAAGCGCAGCGGGGATGCTCGAGGGACTCGAGACGACGCACTCCGAATACGCCGGGCTCACGGAGGACGCGCTCTCGACACCATCGCTGCGCGAAGAGGTGACCGCTGACGACGTCGCGCCCATGGAGGAGCTCGAGCCGACGGTGCCGGCGGAGGCGGAGGAGCTCGAGCCGCTGCTCGATGCGGACCTCGAGATCGAGCCGCCCACGCCGGCGCCGCCGTCGCGGCAGCCCGCGCCGAAGCAGCGGGTCACGTTACCCAAGGTGGCGCCACCGCCGGCGCCCAAGGTGACGCCTGTGGTGCCGAAGCGGCCGCCCGCGTCGCCGTTCAAGACCGCGCCGGCGACCCCGGCCCGCACGGCGGGCCCACCGCCGCGACTCACGGTTCCCAAAGTGGCGCCCCCCGGGCCGAAGGCCGCTCCCCGAGTGGGGCCGCCGCCCAAACTGGAGGCGCCGAAGGTCAAGCCGGTGGTGCCGCGGCGTCCGTCCGGCCCCGCGGCGCCGTCCCCGGGCGCGCCGCCCAAGCGCAAGACGGTGGTGGAAGTGCCGCCCCTCGAGCTCGAGCCGGACTTCGACGTCGCCGCGACCGACGGGAGCCACGACGTGGACGACGAGCCGCTCGCCGACGAGTCACTCTCGGCGGCAGGCGTCATCGAGACGGAGGAGGACACCTCGATCACCCCGGGACGGAAGTCCGGGTTCATCGACCTCGGGCTCGACGGGGTCGTGGGTGGGGCGGAGGAGACCGGCTCGCTCGTGTTCGCCGACATCGAAGAGGCGCCCGCCAAGCCGACGATTGAGGAGCTCGAAGGGCGAGTGGCCGACGACCCCGACGACCCGGAGGCGCACCAGGCGCTGGGCGAGGCTCTCATCGAGGAAGGGGAGCGGGAGCGCGGGATCGAGGAGCTGGACCATGCCTCCGCCGGGTACGAGAACCGGGGCAACCTCGAGCAGGCGCAGGGGCTGGTGGACGAGATCCTGAAGCTCGACCCGAACAGCGTGCGTCATCGCCAGAAGCTGGTGGAGTACGCTTTCAAGTCGGGCGACAAAGCCAAGCTGATCGATGCCTACCTCGAGCTGGCCGACACGCTGCTGCGCCAGGATCTCCCCGACAAGGCGCGCGCGGTGTACCAGCGCGTGGCCGAGCACGACCCGACCAACGAGCGCGCCAAGGGGGCGATCGCGATGCTGGCGCCCGTGGCGCCGGCGCCGCAGGCGAAGCCCGAAAAGAAGGTGGCGGCGAAGGACGCCAAGATGAAGGTGCGCGACGAGACGGAGACCGCGGGGGACTTCGTGGACCTGAGCGCGATGGTCCTGGACGAGGAGATGCCCGAGCGCGACACCCGGATGAAGATCGCGGACGAGGAGCCAACCGGAGACGAGGAGCGCGACTTCCACGACATGTTGACCCGCTTCCGCCAGGGGATCGAGGAGAACATCGACGAGGCGGACTTTCAATCGCACTACGATCTGGGGATCGCCTTCAAGGAGATGGGCCTGCTCGACGAAGCCATCGCCGAGCTCCAGAAGGCGCTGCGGGCGCCCGAGGGGAAGCTGCGGGTGTCCGAGGCGCTGGGCGCCTGCTTCCTCGAGAAGGGCGCGTACGTGGTGGCGGAGTCGATCCTGCGGCGCGCGCTCGACCTCCCCTCCTCGGGCGACCAGGAGCGACTCGGCATCCTCTACTGGCTGGGGCGCGCGCTGGAGGAGCAGGGGAAGCGCGCCGAGGCGCGCGAGCTGTACGGGCGAGTGTTCGCCGTGGACATCCGGTTCGTGGACGTCGGGGAGCGTGTGAAGGCGCTCGCCCGGGCCAAGTAGCGTGAGCCAGCAGCTCGCGCGCGTCTCGCTGCGCGACGTCCAGCGCCCCGTGGCGGGCGACCTGGAGCGCGTGATCGGGGAGCTGCGCCGCATCATCGCCGCCGATTTCCCGATCATCGTCGAGGTGAACGCGCACCTCGTGCGCATGAAAGGGAAGCTGTTCCGCCCGACCCTGCTGCTGCTCAGCCATCAGGCGGGCGGTGCCGGCGACCCGCGCGCGGTGACGCTGGCGGCGGTGGTCGAGCTGATTCACCTCGCCACGCTCGTGCACGACGACTCCGTGGACCATTCGGTGCTGCGGCGCGGGATGCCCACGATCAACGCGCTGTTCTCCCACCAGATCGCCGTGATCATGGGAGACTACCTCTACTCGCGGGCGATCATCGAGCTCGTGGCGCTCGACGACCTCGAGCCGCTGCGCGTCTTCGCCCGCGTCACCAACGAGATGACGATCGGCGAGATGCGCCAGCTCGAGGCGCACGACAAGCTCGCCTACAGCGAGGCGGCGTACGACCAGCTGATCCGCGCGAAGACGGCCTCCCTCCTGTCCGCCGCGTGCGAGGTCGGCGCGCTGCGCGCCGCCGCGGAGCACCGCGAGGCGCTGGCGCGCTTCGGCGAGCACCTCGGCATGGCCTTCCAGATCACCGACGACCTGCTCGACTACACGGAGTCGGAGGAGGTGACGGGGAAGCCGGTCGGTCTCGATCTCAAGGAGCACAAGGTGACGCTGCCGCTGATCGCCGCGCTCGGGCACATGGGGCAGGCGGAGCGGCGCGTGGTGGCCGACCTGATGGCCGCGCCCGACCCCCCGGACGACCTCGTGGCGGAGGTCATCGGGCTCGTGGCGGCCGCCGGTGGTCTCGACTACGCGCGGCGGCGTGCCCTGGAGCGCGCCCAACTGGCGGAGGCGGAGCTCGACGTGCTCCCGCCCACGCCCGCGCGCGAGGCGCTGCGCGACGGCATCGCGTATGCCGTGGAGCGGCGCAGCTAGGCCGTGGCGCGGGGTGATCGTGGTCCGCTATTTTATTTCTGGTGGCTCGGCGGCGGGTTCGTTCTCGGCGGGCTGTTGCACTCCGCCATGCGACGCTTTCTCCCGCAGGGGCCGGCCAAGGAGATCTTCACCTGGGCGGTGACGCCCACCATCGGCCCGGTCCACATCGACCTGCTGGTGGTGTCGCTCACGCTCGGTCCGATCGGGCTCGATGTGTCGCTGCTGGCGCTCGTGGGCGTGGTGATCGCCTACTTCTTCGCCCGATCGATCTTCTGACGCGAGGCACGTATGTTCGGGGACCTGTCGTTCAGCCACATCCTGATCCTGCTGCTCGTGCTGGTGCTCGTGTTCGGCGCGAAGCGGATCCCGGAGATCGGCTCGTCGTTGGGACAGGGGATCAAGGAGTTCAAGCGCAGCCTGAAGGACGCCACGGGCGACGAGCCGGCCCCGCCGCGCACCGCACCGCCCGCCTCCAGCTCCTCGTCCCTCCCCTCGGGCGGTGAGCCCAAGCGTCTCAACCAGTAGCGGGAGGGGGAGGGGCGATGCTGGGCAACTTGAGCGGCGGCGAAATCCTCATCCTGCTGCTCGTCGTGCTGCTGGTGTTCGGGGCGGGTCGACTGCCGGAGGCCGGCAAGGCGGTGGGCAAGGGACTGCGGGAATTCCGCCGCGCCCTGAACGAAGCACAGGACTCCATCGAGCGGGTGGCCGAGGCGCCGCGCGACCAGCGTCCCAAGCGCCTGGTCGACTAGGGCCGGGCCCCCGGCCGCGTCACCCGCCGCTCGCGCTTTGCGGCCGAAAGACCTCCTTGCGCCGGTCCACGATCTTCGCCTGCGCGCGCAACGCCGTCACATACGCCTGCATGCGCGCCTGGCGCGCCTGATCGAGGATCGCCTCGCGCTGCGCGTCGCGTTGCTTGAGCCAAGCCGCCGAGTCGGCCGGAACGCGCGCCAGCGATTGCACCAGGAAGTAGCCCGTCTGGCCCGTGAGCAGCCCGCTCGTCTCGCCCGGCCTGAGCCCAAACGCCGCGCCGAGCACCAGGGGCTCCCCGCTCAGGTTGGCGGGCGGCTGCACCCGCGTGAACGGGCCGAGCTTCTCCACCGGTAGTCCGGCGGCGGCCCCCGCTCGCAGCAGATCCTTCGCTCCCTTGAACCTCGACGCCAGCTGCTCGGCGCGCTGCCGGGCGATCTCCTTCTTGCGCTCGGCGCGCGCCCGCTCCAGCACCCGGTCGCGGATCTCGGCGAGCGGGGGGACGCGCTCGGGCGTGAGCGAGTCGAGCCGGAACACGTAGTAGGCGGCCGGCCCCTCGATCACGGGACTCGTCTCACCAGGCGTGCGCCCTTCGAAGGCCCACACACTCACGTCGGGAACGGCCCGCCCTCCGAGCACCAAGCGCTCACCGTCGACGAGGGTGGGGGCCCGCTCCACCGGCAGGTGGAGCCGGTGGGCCGCGCTGTCCAGCGCGCCGGGCTCGGTGCGCTCGGCCGCCAGGCGGTCGAGCGAGTCGGCGCGCGCGTCCACCGCGTCCAGATGCGCGCCCTGCAGGACGACGGGAACGAGAATGTGGCGCACGCGCACGGAATCCCCCCGCGCTGCGTCGACGCGGATGAGATGGTAGCCGAAGCTCGAGAGCACCGGCGCGGAGACCTGACCCGGGGACAGCCCCTTGAGCCCCTTCAGGAACAGCGGATCGAACCCGCTCGCATCCGGCCGGATCCAGCCGAGGTCGCCGCCCTTCGCGCCCGAGACCGAATCGGCCGACTCGCGCTTCGCGACCTCCTCGAACTTGGCGAGCCCCTGGACGGCCTCGACGCGCAGCCGGCGCACGCGCGCGCGCGCCGCCGCGCTGTCCGCGGCGTCGGGCACGCGGGGCACCGCGACGAAACTCAGGAAGGCCATCGCGCGCCGCTTGAACTCGGCCGCGTGCGCCCGGTAGTAGCCCTCCAGCTCGGCATCGGGAACCGGGGCGTCGGCATCCACGATCTGCTCGGGCCGCATCGCGAGCAGGGCGATGGTCACCGCCTCGTGCTGGTCACGGTAGATGCGCCACAATTTCGGGTCCGAGATGTAGACGTCGGCCGTCAGGTATTGCGCGAGCTTCAACTGCGGGATTTGGTCGCGGTAGCGCGCCTCGAGCTGCTCCAGGAACCGCGGGTCGCTACTCGAAGCGAGAAACCGCTGCCATTTGCTGATGTCGAACTGGCCGTTGGTTTGGAATTCGGGTGCGGCCATGACCTCGGGCGGCGGCGAGCTGCGTGCCGCCTGGATCACTTCTTCGTCGCTCACCGTGATGCCGAGCCGCCTGTACTCCTGCTCGAACAGGACCTGCTGGACCAGCTGCTTCACGACTTGATCCGAGATCTGCTGCTCGTTTTCGCGCGTCAGCGGGCCGGCCCCCTGGCGCCGGTACTGGTCGTAAGCCGCTTGCAGCGCCTGCTGGTACTGGGGCACGTGCACGGCCCGGCCGTTGACCTTGAGGACCACGTCTGCCCCACCGTACTGCCCCCGACCCGTCACTCCCATCCCCACGTCGAACACGAGCCACCCGATGAACGCGAAGGCCAAGATGTAGAAGATCCACTTCGCGTTCTGGCGCATCGCACGCATCATGGCGCAGCGAACTCCGGGTGAGAGGGGGTCGAAGGGGCATAAGTCTAAGAACGGCAACGGGGGAACTCAAGCGACGGGAACGGTTTCCGATTGACACTGGCGGCGGGAATCTTATCTTCGTCCAATTCCCACATAGACTTAGGCCGTGGCCTACACCAGTGAAATAGAGAAGCTCGAAAAGCGCTGGGCCGAGAACCCCAAGGGTCGGAACTTCGCACCCCTGGCCGACGCCTATCGCAAAGCGGGGGAACTAGATAGGGCCATCGAGCTGTGCAAGTCCGGGCTCGAGCGGCACCCCGACTACGTGAGCGCCCACATCGTATACGGGCGCTGCCTCGTGGACCAGAGGCAAGACATCGCGGCAGGAGAGGTGTTTCAGAAGGTCCTCACGCTCGATCCCGAGAACATCCTCGCGCTGCGCGTCCTGGCGGAGATCTGCGAGCGGGGCAAGCGCTTCGAGGAGGCGGTCGGCTGGCTCACGAAGCTCCTCGCCGTCGATCCCATGAACGGCGACGCGGCCGAGCACCTCGCCCGGGCGAAGGGCCAAGCCGCAGCGGCCGCGAAGCGAACGGAGCCGTTCGTCGCGGTCGTAGCCCCGGCCCCCGCTGCTCCCGCCGCCCGCGCCGCCCGCGCCACCCCCACCCCCACGCCCCGGCCGGCTCCCACTGGACCCAAGGGTGCCGCTCCCTCCCCGCGGGCCGCCACCGCACCGAGCCCCGCTGCGGCGGCAAAACCCGACTTCGTCGTGGAGCATGGCTCCCTGGCGGAGCCCGAGCCCCCGGTCGCAGCGTCCAAGCCGTCGAGCGACATCGAGACGTTCGATGGTGCGATCGGGTTCAATGCCGTGGCCCATGACGCCGCCAGGGCGGAAGGGTTGGAGGTGCAGGAGGACGTCGTCTTCGAGCCGCAGAAACAGGACGTGGAGGGTCTCGCCCAGACCCAGTACGAAAGCGGCATGCTCGCCATCCCCGAGCCGCCTCGCGGATTGCTCGATGAGGAACTGCCGCAGGTGGACCTGCCGCTCATCATGCCGGAGGACGTGATGCCTGCCGCGACCCCGCGTGCCGCGACGCCACCACGCCCTCCGTCCCCGCCCCATGTTCCCGCCCCTCCCCCCCCACCGCCCCCACCCAGGGCGGCGACTCCGGCCCCCGCTGCAGTCGCCCTGTCAGACGACGACGGCGCGGCCGATCAGGCGGCGCTGTCCCGGGCGGAGCCGGTGCTGACCGAGACGATGGCGGAGCTGTACATCAAGCAGGGACACACCGAGGATGGGTTACACGTCTATCAGGCGTTGCTGGCGCAGCGGCCTGGGGACGTGAGGCTCCGGACGAAGGTGGATCAATTAATGGGGAAGGGGCCGCCTCCCGCCCGCAGCGGCCAATCGGCGCAAGCGTTCTTGCGCGGCATTCTCGCGCGGCGGCCGGTGCGAGGAGAGGCTTCCTCCCTCGAGCAGGCGTTCGCCGCGGCGAGCCCGGAGCCAGAGCTGCCGGCGCCCGGAGAAGCGACGCGGCCCGCGAGCGATACCATCTCGCTCGACGCGATTTTCGGGGACGAGGGGGGGAGGGCGGGGGCCTCGCCGCCCGACACGCCGCCACCTGCGGCTAGCGCCGCGCCCCGGCCGGGCGGTGGGGCCCCGGGAGGTACGGGAGGGGCGGGTAGTGTGGGGGGCGGGGGCGCCGCGGCGACCGCAGGGAGCGCCACGGGCGGCTTTTCGTTCGACCAGTTCTTCAGTGGAGGTGGCGAAGCGGCGCCGGGCGCGGGCGGCGGCGAGCCACCGGCCAAAGCTCCGGGCCGGCCCTCAGGTGGGAAGGGTCGGCCGCCGGTCGAAGATGAGGCGGCTCTCGACCAGTTCCAGGCGTGGCTGAAGGGCCTCAAGTCCTAGTGCACATCGCCGTGCTGAACGGCCCCAACCTCAATCTGCTGGGAGAGCGCGAACCGGAGATCTACGGTCGTGCCACCCTGGCGGAAATCGAGGCGGCGACCCGCGAGCGGGCCCGCGCGCTCGGCGTCGAGTGCAGCTGGACGCAGACGAACCACGAGGGTGAGCTGGTCGACGCGATCCAGGGGCTGCGCGGTCACGCCGACGGCGCGCTCGTCAACGCGGCGGCGTTCACGCACACGAGTTTCGCGGTGCGGGACGCGTTGCTCGCCGTGCGCCTCCCGTTCGTGGAGGTGCACCTGTCGAACATCTTCGCGCGCGAGCCGGAGCGACGCCGCTCGCTGCTCGCGGACGCGGCGGTCGGGGTGGTGGCCGGGTTCGGCGCGGACAGCTATCGGTTGGGACTCGAGGGCCTGGTCGGTTATCTCGCGTCCCACCATGGGCGCTGATCCGCGGCACGCGCGGCACGAGGCGCTCGTGCGGGCGCTGGAGGCGGAGGGGCTGGACGGCGTGCTCGTCACGTCGCGCGCCAACATCCGCTATTTGACGGGCTTCAGCGGCTCGGCGGCGCTGGTGGCGGCCACGCGGGCCGACTTGCTGCTGGTGACCGACTTCCGCTACGACGAGCAGGCGCGGGCGGAAGCGGCCGCCGTGGCGCGAGTCGAGGTCGAGAGCACGAGCGTGTGGGAGCGGCTCTTCAAGGAACTGGCCACGCTCGGCTCGCTCGTGGCGGTGGGGTACGAGGCGCACGCGCTCACGGTGAAGGACGCCGAGCGGCTGGCGGAAGGCGGCAAGGCGTGGCGCTGGAAGCCGACCACCGAGCTGGTCGAGCGGCTGCGCGTGCGCAAGGATGCGGGCGAGGTGGCGGCGATCAGGAGCGCGGCGGCGCTCGCGGGCGAGGCGCTGGCCCGCACGCTGCGGGAGGTGCGGCCCGGCCTCAGCGAGCTCGAGATCGCCGGGCTGCTGGAAGGGGCGCTGCGGCGCCTGGGGAGCGAGGGGCATCCCTTCTCGACGATCGTGGCTTCGGGGCCGCGCACCGCCCTGCCGCACGCGCGCTCCAGCCGGCGCAGTGTGGCGGCGGGCGACTGGCTGCTGCTAGACTTCGGCGCTCAAGTGGACGGCTACTGCGCCGACATCACGCGCACCGTGGTCGTGGGCGCGCGGGCGACGGAGCGGCAGCGGACGCTGTACGCGCTGGTGGAGGAAGCGCAGCGGCGCGCGCGCGCGGGGGTGCGGGCGGGCATGGCGGGGCGCGAGGCGGACGCGCTGGCGCGCGACGTGATCGCGGCGCGGGGGTTCGGCGACGCGTTCGGCCACTCGCTCGGCCACGGCATCGGACTCGAGGTGCACGAGGCGCCGCGGCTCGCGAAGACGAACGCGGATCCGCTGCCCGTGGGCGCGGTCGTGACCATCGAGCCGGGTGTGTACCTCGCGGGCCAGGGCGGCGTACGGATCGAGGACGACGTGCACCTGGCGGCGGAGGGACCCGAGCTGCTCTCCGACGGGCGGAGCGAGCTCGTGGAGCTGGATTGACGGACACCTTCACCCGGTAGTCTATTTGCCCCTATGAATCTCAACATCATCGCGCAGCTGGTGCAGATCCTGAGGGACGCTCCGGAGCTGGGCGCGATCGAGGTTCGCCGGGGGCTGTTCGGGACCTGGTCGTCCGTGCGGGTATCGAAGGCCGGGCATTCGGCGAACGCGGGGGGGGGCCACATCGTCGTCACCCAGACCCCGTCCGCCGCCGCGCCTCCCCTCACGGCCCCGGGGGAGGGGGCCGCCCTCCCGGCCGCCCCGGTCAGCAAGCTGCTCGAGATCAAGTCCCCCATGGTGGGGACGTTCTATTCCGCCCCCGAGCCCGGCGCCCCGCCGTACGTCAAGGTGGGGAGCCGCGTCGCCGCGGGGCAGGTGGTGTGCATCATCGAAGCGATGAAGATCATGAACGAAATCGAGTCCGAGGTCGCCGGGGTGGTGCGCGAGGTGGGGGTCGAGAACGCGCAACCGGTCGAGTTCGGGCAGGTTCTCTTCCGAGTGGATCCACATGGCTGACGCCCCTTCCGCCAACGCCCCGACGTTCAATTTCAAACAGGCGATTACGCAGATGGTCCAGCGCAACGCGTCGGACCTGCTGCTCAAGGTCGGCCGGCCCGCGACGATCCGCGTGAACGGCGAGCTCGTGGCCCTCAACACGGCTCCGCTCAAGCCCGAGGAGCTGAAGTCGCTCGCCGAGCAGATCATGACGCCGCGGCAGGTGAAGGAGTTCGCCGAGCACAAGGAGGCCGACTTCGCGATCGGCGTCCCCGGGGTGGGGCGCTTCCGGACCAACGTGTACCAGCAGCGCGGCACGGTCGCGTTCGCGTTCCGCTCGATTCCCTACGAGGTGAAGCAGATCAAGGAGCTGAATCTGCCGCCGGTGCTGGAGGAGATCGCGCTCAAGCCCCGCGGCCTGGTGCTCGTGACCGGCGTGACGGGCTCGGGGAAATCCACCGCGCTGTCGGCGATGGTGAACCATATCAACCTGAACCGGCGGGTGAACATCATCACGATCGAGGACCCGATCGAGTTCCTGCACCGCGACAACCTGGCGAACATCTCGCAGCGCGAGGTCGGGAACGACACGCTCTCCTTCAACGCGGCGCTGCGGCACGTGCTGCGGCAGGCTCCGGACGTGATCCTGATCGGCGAGGTGCGGGACATGGAGACGCTCGACACGTCGCTCAAGGCCGCGGACACGGGGCATCTGGTGTTCTCGACGCTGCACACGACGGACGCCACTCAGACGATCACGCGGGTCATCTCGTTCTTCCCGCCGCACCAGCACGAGGAGGTCCGCCACCTCTTGTCCACCGCGCTCTCGGCGGTGGTGTCGCTGCGTCTGGTGCCGCGCAAGGACGGGCGAGGTCGCATCCCGGCGGCGGAGATCCTGATCAACACGGCCGCGGTCCAGGACAACATCCGCGACCTGTCCAAGCAGCTCAACATTCCGGACCTGATCGCCGAGGGGTCGGTGCAGTACGGCATGCAGTCCTTCGACCAGTCGTTGCTCGCCTGGTACCAGGCTGGCGTCATCAGCTACGAGAGCGCGATCTTCTACGCCACGAACCCGAGCGAGTTCGCGCTCAAGGTGTCGGGCGTGGACTCGCAGGGGAGCAAGCTCGGCGGCACCGCGCCCGCCGGGATCGAGCTTACGCCCTGATGTTCAAGCGGGTGCTCATCGCCAACCGCGGGGAGATCGCCCTGCGGGTGATCCGCGCGTGCAAGGAGCTGGACATCGAAACGGTCGCCGTCTACTCCGAGGCCGACCGCGAGTGCCTGCACGTGCGCTTCGCCGCGGACGACGTCTGCATCGGGCGGCCGCCCGCGCGCGACAGCTACCTCAACATTCCCCGCATCATCGCCGCGGCGGAGATCACTGGCGCCGACGCGATCCACCCGGGCTACGGGTTCCTCGCCGAGAACGCCGAGTTCGCGAACACCGTGCGGGCGTCGAACATCGCCTTCATCGGGCCCACGGCCGAGCAGATCGGCCAGATGGGCGACAAGGCCGCGGCCCGCAAGCTCGCGCAGAAGCTCAAGGTGCCCACGGTCCCCGGCTCCCCCGGGCCGGTGGAGTCGGTGGAGGAGGGGCTCAAGGTCGCCCAGAAGCTCGGGTTTCCCGTGATCATCAAGGCGGCGGCGGGCGGCGGCGGGAAGGGGATGCGCGTCGCGCCCGACGCGGAACAGTTCACCCAGGCGTTCGGCCTCGCCAAGCAGGAGGCGCTCGCGGCCTTCGGGTCGGACGAGGTCTACATCGAGAAGTACCTGTCTCGGCCGCGCCACATCGAGATCCAGATCATGGGCGACACGCACGGGAAGGTGATGCATCTGTGCGAGCGCGATTGCTCGGTGCAGCGCCGCCACCAGAAGCTGATCGAGGAGGCGCCGAGTCCCGCGGTGGACGTGACGCTGCGCGAGGACATCGGCGAGGCGGCCGTGCGGCTGGCCGAGGCGATCGGCTACGTCGGCGCCGGCACGATCGAGTTCCTGCTCGACGAAGACGGGTCGTTCTATTTCATGGAGATGAACACCCGCATCCAGGTCGAGCACCCGGTCACCGAGATGTGCACGAACTTCGACCTCGTGAAGGAGCAGATCCGCGTCGCGGCCGGGGAGCCGTTGTCGTTCGTGATGAACGGCCACCGCCTCCGCGGCCATGCCATCGAGTGCCGCGTCAATGCGGAAGACCCGGCGCGCAACTTCCAGCCGTCGCCGGGCACCATCACGGCGTACCATCCTCCCGGCGGCCCCGGGGTCCGCGTGGACACGCACATCTACGCCGGCTACACCGTGCCGCCCTATTACGACTCGCTGCTCGCCAAGGTGATCGTGCACGGCAACACGCGCCCGGAGGCCCTCGCCCGGATGCGGCAGGCGCTCGACTCGTTTATCATTGAAGGCGTGACGACGACGATCCCCTTCCTGGGCCGGGTCCTGCGCCACCCCGACTTCATCGCCGGCACCGTGGACACGATGTTCCTCGAGCGCGAGCCGCAGCTCCTCAAGAACCCGGCATGAACGTCGCCGTCTACTTCACGCCGCTCGGCCTGAACGCAGGAGATCTCGCCGGCCGGGGCGTCGTCGTCATCGACGTGCTGCGGGCCACCACCACCGTGGTCGCCGCTCTCGCGAACGGCGCCAAGGCCGTGATCCCGGCCGCGACCTCGGAGGAAGCGGTGCGCCTGGCGTCGAACCTGGAGAAGGACGGCGTGCTGCTGGCGGGTGAGCGCAAGGTCCTGAAGATCGAGGGGTTCGCGCTCGGGAACTCGCCGGTCGAGATGACTCCGGCCGCGGTCGCCGGCAAGACGCTCGTGCTCACGACCACGAACGGCACGCCGGCGCTCGTCGCGGCGCAGGGCGGCGCCCCGGTGCTGGTCGGCGCACCCGTCAACTTCAAGGCCCTCGCCGCGCGGGCGCGCGCGGTGTTGGCCGAGCGTGGTGAGCTGATCATCGTGTGTGCGGGCCGCGACAAGCAATTCGCCCTCGAGGATGCCTACGCGGCGGGGCGGCTCATCAAGGCCATCCGCAAAGGCCTCCGCAAGCTCGCCCTGAACGACGCCGCCCTCGCCGCCCTGGCGCTGACGCAGCAGTTCGCCACCTGGGTGGAAGCGCTGGAGCAGTCGGAGGCCGCCCGCCAGCTCACCGAGGCGGACCTGGCCGGGGACGTGGCCTACAGCGCGCAGGCGGATCGCTTCGGCGTCGTTCCCGTGTACGCCGACCGGCGCATCACGTGAATACGAAGGCGCGCCGGGAGCTGATCGGGATCGGCGCGCTGGTCGTGGGGCTGTTCCTCGGCCTCACCCTGTTCCGCCTGCCGATCACGGGGAGCTGGGGCGAGCGGGTCGGGGGTCTCCTGTGGAGGGTGTTCGGAGTCGGGTCGGTGCTGGTCCCGGCCATGGGGGTCGGCTGGGCCCTCGCCGCATTCCAGCGCCTCGGCAGCCTGTCCGCAGCCCGCGCGGCCGCGCTCGGCGCGGGGCTCATCCTGCTCGTGCCGTACGGAATCGGCACGCTGACGGGGGCGAGCCGGCCCGCCGACTATGCGGCCGGGACTCCCACCGCGCAGCTCGTCGGCATGCTCCCCGCTGTGCTCGCCCACGCCGTGCATCGGACCGTGGGTACGGCCGGGGGTGTGCTCGTCGGCGTGTTCGCGCTGTCGGCCCTCGGAATCCTTACGATCGGGTGGCACCCGCTCGTCGCTCTAAGAACCCGGGAGAAGGCCGCGGAGAAGGCCGGGGAAGGGGGAAGAGGGAAGGGTGAGACGCGCGAGGCGCGGAAGCCCGAAGCACCCTTCCTCCTTCCCCCTTCCCCGAAAGCCCGGAAGCTGAAGACGCCACCGCCAGCACGACCGCCCGTGGTCCCGGCAGGGGTGTTGATCCCCCCCATCGATTTGTTGAATCCCGCGCCCCCCGAGGACGGCGAGGCCGGACTCGCCCAGATCGAGCAAATGGGGCAGAAGCTGATCGAGACGTTGCACACGTTCCGCGTCGAGGGCGCGATCGCCGGGCGGACCGTCGGCCCCGTGGTCACGCAGTACGAGGTGGCGCCGGGGCCCGGGGTGAAGGTCGGGCGCATCGCCGCGCTCGCGGACGACCTGGCGCTCGCCATGCGCGCCCCCTCGCTCCGCATCGTCGCACCCATTCCGGGGAAGGCGGCGGTGGGGATCGAGGTGCCCAACCCGATGCCGCGCATGGTGCACATCCGCGACCTGGTTGAGGGCGAAGAGTACCACCGCAGCAGCCGCGTGCTTCCCATCGCCCTCGGCAAGAACCTGGAGGGCGAGTCCGTCGTCGCCGACCTCGCCAAGATGCCCCATCTCCTGATCGCGGGCGCCACCGGCTCGGGCAAGTCGGTGTGCATCAACACGATCATCACCAGCCTCTTGTACCGCTACCCGCCGCAGGAGCTCCGGCTCCTGATGATCGACCCGAAGATGGTCGAGCTGTCGATGTACAACGCGCTGCCCCATCTGCGGCACCCCGTGGTGACCAACAACCAGAAGGCCGCGACCGCGCTCAAGTGGGCGGTGCGCGAGATGGAGCGCCGCTACCAGCTGTTCCACGCCAACCACGCGCGCAACATCGCCGACTTCAACCGCAAGGTGCGCGAGCGGAAGCCGCTGAAGGGGCAGCGCGAGACGCTGGCCACCCAGGCGGGAATCCAGCAGGAGCTGCCGTTCGACGCCGAGTACACCGAAGGCGTGCTGCCGTATGTCGTGGTGGTCGTGGACGAGCTGGCGGACCTGATGATGACGGTGCAGCACGAGGTGGAGACGCCGCTCGCGACGTTGGCGCAAAAGGCGCGCGCCGTCGGGCTCCACCTGATTCTCGCCACGCAGCGCCCGTCGGTGAACGTCATCACCGGGCTGATCAAGGCGAACTTCTCGTGCCGCATCGGGTTCCGCGTTTCGGCCAAGGTCGACAGCCGGACCATCCTCGACCAGAACGGCGCCGAGACACTGCTCGGCAACGGCGACATGCTGTTCCTGCCGCCCGGCAAGAGCGAGCTGATGCGCATCCAGGGTGCGTTCATCTCGACCGACGAGACCGAGCGGCTGATGGCGTGGTACGCGGAGCGCCGCGCTCAGCTCGAGCAGCGGGTCGAGGTGAATATCATCGAGCAGATGGAGCAGATCGAGGAAGCGGAAAAAGCCGGGGATGGAGGAGCGGGGAGGGGGGAGGGCGAAGGCGCGCGCGATCCCCTGTTCCGGCAAGCCGCCGAAGTCTGTATCCAGAACCAGATCGGGTCGACCTCGCTATTGCAGCGGCGCATGAGCATCGGCTACGGCCGGGCGGCGCGTATCATCGACCAGCTCGAACAGGCCGGGATCCTCGGCCCCGCGAACGGCAGCAAACCCCGGGACCTGCTGGTGGGGTTCGAGGAGCTGGATGAGATTTGCGGGAAGGCATAAATCAAGTGCGGCACGACCTAGCCTTGAAATTCCGCATTCCGCACTCCGCATTCCGCATTGAAAGGGCACCGTGAGCGCAGATTCGATTACGTTAGTCGTCGGCGCACCGATAGGTTGCCGCGGGTGAGAAGCGGCCTGCGCAGCGACCCGGCAGAGTGGACCGACGAACGGCACAAGCGGGGGCTCGCGGGCGAGCAGCAGGCGATCCAGTACCTCCTCTCCCGCGGGTGGCACATCGTGGCGCACCGGTTTCGCGTGGGCCACACCGAGATCGATCTGATCGTGCAGCAGGGAAGCCTCGTCGCCTTCGTGGAGGTGAAGGCCCGACGCGGGGACGCGTTCGGGAGCCCGCTCGAGGCGGTCACGGGCGCCAAGCGGCGGGAGCTGGTGAAGGCGGCGCGGGTCTGGGTGGATCGCTACGGCCGGCCGTCGGACGTCTATCGCTTCGATTGTATCGCGTTGACGGACGGCAAGTTGGAGCACCTGGCGGACGCGTTTCGCCCCGGATGGCGCTAATCGCAGCTTCGGTATATATTCGGGCCTCAACCCAGGAGGCCCCGAACCCATGTCGAGGACGCCCATAATGGCCGCCAGCGCCGAACCCCCCAGGCTCACCGAGGAGCGCAAGAAGGCGCTCAACCTCGCCATCACCCAGATCGAGAAGACCTGCGGCAAGGGCGCCATCATGCGGATGGGCGCCGACTCGCCGCAGGTGCGGGTGGAAGCGATCCCCACGGGGGCGATCAACCTGGACGCGGCGATCGGGATCGGGGGCATCCCGCGCGGCCGCGTGACCGAGATCTTCGGGCCCGAGTCGAGCGGCAAGACCACGTTGGCGCTGCACGTGGTGGCGAACGCCCAGCGGCTGGGAGGCGCGGCGGCCTACATCGACGCCGAGCACGCACTCGACGTCGAGTACGCGAAGAAGCTCGGGGTGGACGTGGACAACCTGCTCGTGTCTCAGCCCGACACGGGGGAGCAGGGGCTCGAGATCTGCGAGATCCTGGTGCGCTCCGGGGCGGTGGACGTGGTGGTGGTGGACTCGGTCGCGGCGCTCGTGCCCAAGGCCGAGATCGAGGGGGAGATGGGCGACTCGCTGCCCGGGCTGCAGGCGCGGCTCATGAGCCAGGCCCTGCGCAAGCTCGCCGGGGCGATCAACCGGTCGCGCACCGCGGTGGTCTTCATCAACCAGCTGCGGGAAAAGATCGGGATCATGTTCGGCAATCCCGAGACGACCACCGGCGGCAGGGCGCTGAAGTTCTACGCCTCGGTGCGGCTCGACATGCGGCGCATCGGGCCGGTGAAGGAGCGCGAGGTGGTGATCGGCAACCACACGCGGGTGAAGGTCGTGAAGAACAAGGTGGCGCCCCCGTTCCGCCAGGCCGAGTTCGACATCATGTTCGACGAGGGGATCAGCCACGAGTCACTGCTCGTGGACATCGCCGCGGAGACGGGGATCATCGAGAAGGCCGGCGCCTGGTACGCGTACGGCAAGGAGCGCATCGGCCAGGGCCGCGAGAACGCCAAGCTCTACCTCAAGGATCACCCCGAGATGTCGGCCGAGGTCGAGGCCAAGGTGAAGGAGCATCTCGGCATGAAGACCCCGGTGGCCGTGAGCGACGAGGAGGCCCAGCCCCCCGAGGAGTAGGTGCCGATCCTCACCGGACTCGCCCCCGATCCGCGCCAGCCGGGCTACCGGCTGGTCGAAGTGGATCGGGGGCGGTTTGCTTCACTCCCTGCGGAGGCGCTCGCGGGGCTGCCGCTCTCCGTCGGGGACGCGCTCTCGGACGCGCTTGTCGCCCGGCTCCAGGCGCTCGCCGACCTCGAGGCGGCGTGCCGCGCCGCGGTGCGCCTGCTCGCCACGCGTTCCCGCTCGCGCGCCGACCTGCGGCGCCGTCTCGTCCAGAAGCAGCATCCCCCCGCCGCCGCCGACGGCGCGCTGGCGCGACTCGAGGCCCGCGGCCTGCTCGAGGACGGGCGGTTCGCCCGCGAGTACGCCGCGAGTCACGCCCCGCGCGGCCGGGGGCCGGCGCGGCTGCTGCGGGATCTGCTCGCGCAGGGAGTGGAGCGGGGCACGGCGGAGGAAGCGGTGCGGGCGGCGCTGGCCGACGAGGGGATCGACCCGGCCGACGCCGCGCGCGCCGTGGCGGAGAAGCGGGCGCGCCAGCTCGCCGACCTCCCGCTCGCGGTGCGGCGACGGCGGCTGCTCGCATATCTCGCACGGCGGGGGTTTCCGGGGTCGGAGGTGCGCCAGCTGGTGGAGGAGGTGTGTAACCCCGGGGCACCGCCCCGGGGTTAGGCGACCGTCTTTCGGAGCTAGTGGGCGTCCGTGAACCCCGCGGCATGGCCGCGGTCCTTCAGCCGCGCCGTCGCCGCAGCTGGCGCATATGAACCCCGCGGCATGGCCGCGGGGTTAACCCACCCTTAAGGACCTCGGGTGCGCAACAAGGGTCCCCACCAGGCAATCGGCCTGTACGCGCACCTTACGTGGCACACGTCGCGACGTGAGCCGTCGATTTGCCAGCCGGACGTGGAAGTCCTCACGAGCGCGCTCTTCGCTGCCGGCAGCAGAACACGCATCCGCATCCACGCTCAGGCGATTCTGGCGGATCACGTACACCTGCTCGTCAGCTACCCACCGAGCGCGTGTCTCAGTGCGTTCGTTCGTGAGGCCAAGTCGGAGTCGGCGCGCCGGGTGAACGAGTCGGCTTGCAGGAGGCTGCGGCTAGAATGGTGTCGGGGCTTTTACGCGGGCTCTCTGTGCCGGGACCACATTGACGCCACAAGAATTTACCTTGCGAGACAACGCCAGCGTCACCCTGACCAGATCCCACCACCGGTGGGTTAACCCCGGGGCCATGCCCCGGGGTTTACCACATGAATGGGCGACCGAGAGCGAGTAGACCGACCCCGGGGCCGTGCCCCGGGGCCACTGGTGCGCCAGAGGGTAAGTCCCTCATCGCCTTTCAGTTGGCCCGCAGCGCGCACTATATTCCCCCCATGCAGTCCGCCGCGATCCGCCGCAAATTCCTCGACTACTTCACGGCGGCCCCCCGCAGCCATCGGGAGGTGCCGAGCTCCTCCCTCGTCCCGGCGGACGATCCGTCGCTGCTGTTCACGAACGCGGGCATGGTGCAGTTCAAGCGGGTGTTTCAGGGGCTCGAGCGGCGGGACTACAGCCGGGCCGTCACCTGCCAGAAATGCGTACGCGCCGGCGGCAAGCACAACGACCTCGAGCAGGTGGGGCACACCGCCCGGCACCACACGTTCTTCGAGATGCTCGGCAACTTCTCGTTCGGCGACTACTTCAAGCGGAAAGCGATCGCCTACGCCTGGGAGTGGGTCACGAGCGACGCGTGGCTCGGCATCTCGCCGGACCGCATCTACATCACGGTCCACCACGCGGACGACGAGGCGCGCGGGCTGTGGCGCGAGGTCGCCGGGGTGCAGGACGAGCGCATCTTCGGGCTCGGCGACGAGGACAACTTCTGGCAGATGGGCGAGACGGGCCCGGCGGGGCCCTGCTCGGAGATCCTCGTCGATGTCCGGGGGAAGCGGCAAACGGGGCGCGGGAAGCGGAAGCTCGGCCGGGACGAGTTCGTGCGCCTGAGCGAGGCGGGCGAGCTGCTGGAGATCTGGAATCTGGTGTTCATGCAGTATGACTTGCGCGCCGACGGGTCCCGCGCCCCGCTCCCCGCTCCCTCGGTGGACACGGGGGCGGGTCTGGAGCGCGTGGCCGCGGTGATGCAGGGGGTGGCGTCGAACTTCGACACGGACCTGTTTACGCCCATCATCCAGCGCGCCGTCGAGGTCGTCGGCAAGGCGTACGACCGCGGGCCGGGGGGCGCGTCCTATCGCGTGCTGGCGGACCACGCGCGGGCGGTGGCGTTCCTGCTGGCGGATGGGGTCTTTCCCTCGAACGAAGGGCGCGGCTACGTGCTGCGCCGCATTCTGCGCCGCGCCGTGCGTCACGCCTGGCTGCTCGGCCGCCGCGCCCCCACCCTCGTGCACCTGGCGCACGAGGCGTGCGAGCTGATGGGGGTCGTCTACCCCGAGCTGCTCGCGAAGCGCCAGCACATCGAGACCGTCACCCGGGCCGAGGAGGAGCGCTTCTTCGAGACCATTGAAGGCGGGCTGAAGCGTCTCGACGAGCTGAAGCGCCTGAAGGTGATCCCGGGCCCCGACGCGTTCAAGCTGTACGATACCTACGGCTTTCCGATCGATCTCACGCAGCTGATCGCCGCCGAGCGCGGGCAGACGGTGGACGTGGCGGGGTTCGAGCGCGAGCTGGGGAAGCAGCGCACCCGGTCGCAGGACGCGCTGGAGCGCAGCAAAGGGGGGCCCGTCGTGCACCACGAGCGCCCGGGCGAGTGGCGCGTGGTGAAGCCCAAGGGCAAACAGCAGTGGGTGGGCTATGACACGACCCGCGCCGACACCGATGTTCTCGCCTTCCGTCAGGCGGGGGACACGCTGGAGCTGGTGCTCGAGGAGAATCCGTTCTATGCGGAATCGGGCGGCCAGGTGAGCGACACGGGACGGGTGCAGGGGGAAGGGTGGGAGCTGCAGGTCGCGGGCGTCGAGAAGGTCGCAGGCGGGAGCGCGGTGATCGGCTCCTTCGGCGCCGCGTTCGAGCCGACCGCGGTGACGGCGCAGGTGGACGAGCCGCGGCGCCGCAACATCGAGCGCAATCATACCGGCACCCACCTCGTGCACGCCGCGCTGCGGAAGATCCTCGGCACCCACGTGCGCCAGCAGGGCTCGGTCGTGGCGCCGGACCGGCTGCGGTTCGACTTCGCGCATCACGGCCCGGTCGACGACGTGACGCTCGCCGGCATCGAGGCCGAGGTGAACGCCCACATCTGGGAGAACCTCCCCGTCGAAACGCGGCAGATGAAGTACCAGGAGGCGATCACCGCGGGGGCGATGGCGTTCTTCACCGAGAAGTACGGTGACATCGTGCGCGTGGTGGACGTCCCGGGGGTCTCGCTGGAGCTGTGCGGGGGCACGCACGTGCCGACGACGGGGCAGATCGGGCTGTTCCGCTTCACGCACGAGACCGGAGCGGCGGCCGGCGTGCGGCGCATCGAGGCGGTGACCGGGCCCGGCGCCTACGAGCTGATCCGCAAGCTCGAGGCCCAGCTCGAGGCCGCGGCGGGCGCCATCAAGGCGCAGCCCGAGCACCTGGTGCGCCGCATCGAGGCGCTGCTGGAGGAGAACCGCAAGCTCGAGCGGCGGGTGGAAGAACTTCTGAAAGGGGGAACGGGGAAGGGGGAAGGGGGAAGGGTCGAGCGGATCGGCGACGTGGAGCTGCACCTCGACGAGAGCGCGATCGACGATCGCAATCAGATCGCGATCCTGATGGACGCGTTCCGCGCGCGGCATCAGCGCGCGATCTCGGTGTTGTTCACCAACGGGGAGCGCCCGGGGATTCACGTCGCCGTCACGGACGACCTGGTGAGCGAAGGGGTGAAAGCGGGGGAGATCGCCGGCGCCATCGCCGCGGTGTCGGGCGGCAAGGGCGGGGGTCGCGCGCACTTCGCGTCGGCGGGCGCCGGGGATCCGGCCAAGCTGTCGCTCGCGCGCGCCCAGGCCTCGGCCATCGTCCGGAGGCTGCTCGGCCGATGACCCGGGGCGAGGTGCTGACCTGGCTCGATGCCCGGCGCCCCGCGCCCCCGGCGGCCCTGCGGGCGCATCTCGAGGCGGCGGTCACGGATGCGGCGGAGGCGCTCCCCGATCACCTCGCGGCGCTCGGCCGGGCGCTGCTCGCCCGAGTCGCGGCGACGCCGGCCGGCGGTCGCGAGCTCGCGCTCGATCTCCTGGCCGCCGACGCGTTCGTCACCTACGCCTTCGAGGCGCAGGCGGAGGCGGATGCGGCCCGGTTGGCCCCGCTGGCCGAACGGGTGGCGCAGGGAGGGGCGGCGGCGTGAGCGCGCTCGGCCGGCGTCCCGGGGTGCTCGTGCTCGTCGATCCCGGCCGCGCGACGCCGCCCGCGGCGGTCGCCACCGCCCAGGCGGCGCGCGCGGCGGGGGCGGCCGGGGTGCTGATCGGCTCGTCGTTCGACGGCACGCGCGAGACGCACGTCGTCGCCCGCGCCATCCGCGAGGCGGTCCCGGGATTCCCGGTCGTGCTGTTCCCCGGCTCGGCGATGCAGCTCACCGAGCACGCGGACCTGATCCTGTTCCTCTCGCTCGTATCGGGTCGCAACCCGCAGTACCTCATCGAAGAGCACGTGCGCGCCGTCCCCTTTCTCGACCAGCATCCCGTCCCCACACTGTCGACGGCCTACATTCTGATCGACGGCGGCCGGGTGACGAGCGTCGAGGCGGTGAGCCAGACCCGGCCCCTGCCCGCGGACAAGCCGGAGCTCGCGGCGGCGCACGTGAAAGCCGCCCGGCTCATCGGGATGCAGGCCGTGTATCTGGAGGCGGGGAGCGGGGCGCCGCGCCCCGTGGCGCCGGAGATCATCCGCGCGTGCCGCGCGGCCGCTCCCCCGGCCGACATCGCGCTGTTCGTGGGTGGCGGCATCCGCACACCCGCGCAGGCGCGGGCGGCGCGGGCGGCCGGGGCCGACTTCGTGGTGATCGGCACCGCCGTCGAGGACGGGGGCGTCGCGGGCAGCGAGCTCGCGGCCTTCGTGCGGGCCGTCACGGAATGACCGCGTGAGCGGGGCGGAGCGGGCCCGCGAGGGACTGGAAGCGCTCGCCGCCCTCGCCGCACGGGTGGCGGCCGAGCACGCGTCCGCCATCGCCGCCATCGCGGAGCGCTACGAGGTCGCGCTGCGCGCGGGCGGGACGCTGTTCTTCGCCGGCAACGGCGGCAGCGCCGCCGACGCCCAGCATCTCGCGACCGAGTACGTGGTCCGCTATCAGACGAGCCGCCCCGCGTTGCGCGCCCTGGCGCTCACCACCGACACGTCGCTGCTCACCGCCTGCGCCAACGACATGGGCTTCGACGAAGTGTTCGCGCGGCAGCTCGACGCCCTGGCGCGCCCGGGCGACGTGCTCTCGCTCCACTCGACGAGCGGGGAGAGCCCCAACGTGATCCGCGCCGCGCAGGCGGGGCGCGCCCGCGGCGTCACCGTCATCGCCCTGGTCGGCAAGAGCGGCGGCCAGCTCGCCGCATTGGCCGACGTGGCGCTCGTCGTCCCGTCCGATGACACGGCGCGGATCCAGGAACTGCACCTCGCCATCGAGCACGTCGTGTGTGACATGGTGGAGGAGAGGTTGGGCGTCTGAACGCGGAACGCGGAAGTCGGAACGCGGAACAGAACGGTGAGCGTCGCTGCCGCGAGCGACCTGCTATTGCTGTTCCGCGTTCCGCGTTCGCACTTCCGCGTTGCGGGGTGGAGTGGTGATCGATCTCTCGGGTAAGCGGGCCTTCGTCACCGGCGGCGGCCGGGGCATCGGGCGGGCGACGGCGCTGCTGCTGGCGCGCGCCGGCGCGAGCGTTGCCGTGGGATACCGCAGCAGAAAGGCCGACGCGGACGAGACGATCAAGGCAGTAGGGGGCGGCAAGGGGCGGAAGGAGACGGTAGCAGTCCAGGCTGACCTGGGCGATCCCGGCGGCGCCAAGCGGGCCGTCGAGGAGGCCGCGCGGGCGCTCGGCGGGCTCGACATCCTGGTCGTGAACCACGGGGTCTGGCCACCCGACGACGTGCCGCTCGCCGCGATGTCCGATGCGCAGTGGGAGGGCACGCGGCGCGCCAATCTCGACAGCATGTTCTACGTGTGCCGCGCCGCGATCCCCCGGCTGGCGGCGGGGGGGGCGGGCGCGCGGGGGACGCCGGGGGTGCCGGGGGTGCCGGGGGGGCGCATCGTGCTCGTGGCGTCCACCGCCGGGCAGCGGGGCGAGCCGTTCCACGCCGACTATGCCGCCACCAAGGGGGCCGCCATCGCCCTCACGAAGTCGCTCGCCGGCGAGCTCGCGCCCCGGATCGCGGTGAACTGCGTCGCGCCGGGGTGGGTGGATACGGAGATGTGCCAGCAACCGTTCTCGCGGGACGCGGGAAACGGGAAGCGGGAAATCGAGCGAACGATCCCGCTGGGACGGGTCGCCACCCCTGAGGAGATCGCCGGACCGATCGTGTTCCTGTGCTCGGATCTCGCGCGGCACATCACGGGCGAGGTCCTGAACGTCAACGGGGGAACGGTGCTGTGTGGCTGAACCACGGAGTGGGGAGTGGGGAGTGGTACGCAACGGTGCGGACCGGGGCCGCGGGTCTCACCGTCTGGTACCACTCCCCACTCCCCACGCAGTTCGTGGGATGAAGTTCCCTTCCCGCCTCCCAATCCCGGAAGAAGTCCTCCGGATAGCGAAGAAGTTGGAAGACGCCGGCTACGAGACCTGGTGCGTGGGCGGGGCGATCCGGGACAACCTGCTCGGTCTCGAGAACCACGATTTCGATCTGACGACCGCGGCGCCGCCGGACGAGGTGCGCCGCCTGTTCAAGCGCACGGTTCCCGTGGGGATCGAGCACGGTACGGTCGCGGTGCTGGACCAGCGCGGCACGCCCCATGAGGTGACGACGTTCCGCAAGGACATCCGGACGGATGGCCGGCACGCCGTGGTGGAGTTCGGCGTCTCGCTGATGGACGATCTCGCGCGGCGCGACTACACGATCAACGCGATCGCCTACCACCCCATCGCGCACCGCTGGCAGGATCCCTTCGAGGGCGCGGCGGACCTGGAGCGCAAGCTGATCCGCTCCGTGGGCGACCCCAACTGGCGCTTTCAGGAGGATTACCTGCGGATCCTGCGGGCGCTGCGCTTCAGCGCGCGGTTCCAGTTCCGGATTCACGCGCGCACGCTCGAGGCCGCCAAGGCGAACGCGCAGGGGTTGGCGCAGCTCTCGGCCGAGCGCGTGCGGGACGAGTGGTTCAAGGGGATCATGACGGCGGCACGCGTCTCCAAGCTGCTGACGCTGTGGATGGAGGTCGGGGCTGCGCGGATCTGGCTCCCGGAGATCAGGGAGAAGGGAGAGGGGAGGGGTTCGATCAGCGCGGTCGACAAGCTTCCGCGCGACCCCGTCCTCATCACGGCGTGCCTGGCATCCGATCCCGCGTCGCTGCTCACGCGCCTCAAGTGCTCGAACAAGGACATCGAGCGAGGCCGGGCGATTGGCGTGTGGCGTGACAAGTATCCGGACCCGAAGCACCTTCCGGCGGTCCGCAAGTGGCTGTCGGAGGTGGGTGAGTACGCCGATGATCTGCTCGCGCTGCCTCCGGCGCGTACCGCTCCCCTCTCCCTTCTCCCCAAAGCCGTGCGCTCCGTGCGAGAGGGGAAGGACCCCCTGACGCTGAAGGACCTCGCCGTCACGGGCGACGACCTCCTCGCCGCGGGCGTGCGACCCGGCCCCGACGTGGGCGAGACGCTGCAGCGCCTGCTCGCCGAGGTGCTCGAGGATCCGTCCCGCAACACCAAGCCGTACCTGCTCTCCCGTGTCTAGCGCCGTGCTGTACGCGCTCGTCGCGGCGCTGGGCAACGTGGTGGGGGCGCTCGCCGTCACGCGTCGCGCGGCGCTCGGTCTCCAGGTGATCGAGCACTTCGTCGCCTTCGGCGCCGGGTTCATGCTGGCCGTGGCGATGGTCGAGATTCTCCCCGAGGCGTTCGCGCGCAGCGGCACGGCGGCGCCGGCGCTGGTGCTGGGAGGATACCTCGCGGTGCACCTGACCCAGCACACGGTCACCCCGCACTTCCACTTCGGCGAGGAGACGCACGCCGTGAGGCGGCTCGCCGGGACGTCCGCGCTGGTGGGGCTGCTGTTGCACACCTTCTTCGACGGCGTGGCAATCGCGAGCGCGTTCCTGGTGCGGCCGGCGCTCGGGGTGATGGTGTTCATCGCCATCCTGCTCCACAAGCTGCCGGAGGGCGTGACGATCTCGAGCCTGTACCTGGCGGTGGGGCGGACGGGCGCACAGGCGGTCGGGGCGGCCGGGCTCCTGGGCATCGCTACGCTGGCGGGGGTCCTCGTGACCGACCAGGCCAGCTTCCTGGTGCACCACGGGCTGGCGCTGTCGGCGGGTGTGACGATCTACGTGGCGGCGTCGAATCTCGTGCCGGAGTTCCAGGGGAAGCCGGGATGGAAACTGCCGGCGGCGTTCTTTGCGGGGGCGGTGGCATTCTTTGTGACCAAACTATTGCTCGAACACGCGAGGTGAGGCGCGTGTGGCATGAAGGCCGCAGCCGCACGGGAGTTCAAAGATGTGACTGGGAGAATGCCAAGCGGATGGCAAATCGCCGCGGCGAAGGGCGGAAGCCGGTCACATCACAGCCGTTGTGGTCACGTACATCCGATTGTGCCGATTCACCCTGGCGAGCTCTTCGCACGCCGCCGGACCTCAGGGAACGCAATTTGCTGGTTGGTCCATGCGGAGGGCCGTGCAACTCCGTGCGGGCACCCCTCCGCGGATTCTAGACATCGCTGCTCAGAGCAAAGCCGTCGAAAGACGGTGACGCAGAGCTACGGGGCTACAGCGGAGACTCCGCCATGCCCGCCGGGCCGCCAGCGCTCGACCCTGTCGAAGTTGGCGGCCCGGTGCTTTTCCGGCGCCACGGAGGCCAGCGCCATGTCGTTCACGTTCAAGCTCGCCCAGCGCCTGGCTCGCCTCATGGTACTCGGTGTCGCGCTGCTGGTCGCGTGCCACTTGCCCGATCGAACCGGTCCCACCCCTCCCGATCAGCCGGTGCGGATCGTGGTCAGCCCCGCGAGTGCCGCGCTGGACCCGTACCAAACGCAGCAGTTCCGCGCCTACGGCCGCAGCGCGGCTGGCGACAGTGTGCCGGTATCCGTCAGCTACACGGCGACGGGTGGAGCGATCACGGTAAGCGGTCTCTATACCGCCGGGCTGGTCCCTGGGAACTGGCGCGTGATCGCCATCCAGAGCGGCGGTTTGCTGGCCGACACGGCGGCGATCACGGTGACGGCGCCGGCGCCCGGTGCGTCGCAGTTCGGGCACGTGTTCATCGTGACCGAGGAGAACACGAATTACGCCAGCGTGATCGGCAGCTCGTCGATGCCGTACCTGAACGGCCTGGCGCTGCAGTACGGCCTGGCGACCCAATACTACGCCAACACGCACCCATCGATCGGCAATTACTTCATGCTCGCGACCGGCCAGATCATCACGAACAACGACAGCTACTCGACGGTCGTGACGATGGACAACGTCGTGCGGGAGCTGCGGGCCGCGGGAAAGACATGGAAATCGTACGCGGAGGACCTGCCCTCCGTGGGGTACACCGGTCCGGACGTCGGCAACTACGCGCGCAAGCACAACGTCTTCGCGCTGCTCTCCGACGTGGTGAACGACGCCACCCAGGTGACAAACCTCGTGCCGTTCACTCAGTTCGCGACGGACTTGGCGAACGGCACGCTGCCCACCTTCTCGAACATCGTGCCCAATCTGTGCAACGACGCCCACGATTGCTCGCTCAGCACGGCGGACACGTGGCTCCAGAACCACATCGATCCGCTCATCAAGAGCGCGACGTTCCAGCAGGACGGACTCTTGATCATCGTGTTCGACGAGTCGGGGAGTGATAACACGAATGGTGGCGGGCGAATCGTGTGGGTGGTGGTGAGCCCGAAGTCCAAGCCGGGCTACGTGTCTACGACGCTGTACCAGCATCAGAGCACACTACGCCTGATCCTCAAGGGGCTGGGCGTGACCGTGTTTCCGGGTGCCGCGGCGATGGCACCGGGGATGGACGAATTCTTCACGCCGTGAGGCTCGTGCGGCGGTAGGGGGTGCTCGGGCAATCTCGCTGTAGTCCTTTTCCCTACACTCGCAGTTCAGTATGCGACTGGGAGAACGCAAGGCGGGTTTGCGAATCGCCCCGGCGAATGAGGATGTCGGTCAAATCACCGGATTTTTGGTCGCTCACATCCGCTTGCGCTGATTGACGCTGGCGAGCTTCCCGCCGTCCGCCTCACCTCAGGAACGTAATTTGCTAAAAGGTCCGTTCGGAGGGCCGTCCACCTGCATGCGGGCAGCCCTCCGCGGATTCACGACCATCGCTGCTCAGAGCAAAGCCGTCGAAAGACGGTGACGCAGAGCTACGGGGCTACAGCGGAACCTCCGCCATGCTCGCCGGGCCGCCAGCGCTCGACCCCTGTCGAAGTTGGCGGCCCGCTGCTTTTCAGGGCGCCACGGAGGCCAGCGCAATGCCGTTCACATTCAAGCTCGCTCAGCGTTTGGCTCGAATGAAGCGCGCGCCGGTGATTGGCGCCGCCTTCGTGCTCGTTGCTTGCCGCCTTTACGATCACCTGGGCGCTCCCACCCTCCCCGGTCAGCCCGTGCAGATCGTCGTCGCTCCCGAAAGTGTCGCGCTGGACCCGTACCAAACCCAGCAGTTCCGCGCCTCCGGCCGCACCGCAGCCGGGGATAGCATGCCGGTGACGGTCAGCTGGACCGCTTCCGCGGGGCCCGTGACGCAGAGCGGGCTTTACACCGCGGACACGTCGGTGGCCGACGTGCTGGTGACGGCGACGTACAGCGCGACCGGGACAGCTGCGGCGACCTCCAGTGCCGGGCAGCTGAGCGGCACGTCCCGCGTAAAGAAAAAGCGGTTGGTTCGCGTCGTCATGAATCCGCAGACCATCAGCGTGCCGGAAGGTGGCGTGCAGCAATTCAGCGTCTACGGCCTTAAGAACACCGGGGACAGCGTCTCGGTGTCTGTCGGTTATGTGGCGACGGGGGGAACCATCACGCCAAATGGCGTCTATACCGCCGGGCAGGTCCCCGGGCCCTTCCGCGTCATCGCCAATCAAAACGGCGGTTCGCTGGCCGACACGGCGGCGATCGCGGTGATCCAGGTACGAGTGGCCTCCGTGACGGTCAGTCCCGCCACGGCCAGCCTCGCCGTCGGTCGGACGCTGCAGCTCGCGGCGACACCCACGGACTCGGCTGGCAATCCGCTGTCGGGCCGCGTCGTCACGTGGGCGACGAGCGCCACGTCCGTGGCCACGGTGTCGGCCGCCGGGCTCGTCACCGGGGTCGCGGCTGGCACGGCCACGATCACGGCGACGAGTGAGGGGAAGGGCGGTATTGCGACGATCACGGTTTCGAACGTGCCGGTGGCATCGCTGACGGTGAGCCCTGCCACGGCAGGCATCCTTGTCAGCAAGACGGTTCAGCTGACGGCGACGCCGAAGGACGCCGCCGGGAACCCGCTGTCCGGGCGGGTCGTGACGTGGGCGACGAGCGCCACGTCCGTGGCGACGGTGTCGGCCACCGGGCTCGTCACCGGGGTCACAGTCGGCACCGCCACGATCACGGCCACCAGTGAGGGGAAGAGCGGGACGGCGACGGTCACGGTGACCCCGGTGCCCGTCGCATCGGTCACGGTGAGCCCGGCGGTCGCGGGCATGTCGGTGGGCGGCACGCTGCAGCTGACAGCGACCCCGAAAGACTCCGCGGGCAATCCGCTTTCCGGTCGGACGGTCACGTGGGCGACGAGCGCCGCGTCCGTGGCGACCGTCACGGCGAGTGGCCTCGTCACCGGGGTCACGGCCGGCACGGCCACGATCACGGCGACCAGCGAGGGGAAGAGCGGCACCGCGACGATCACGGTGACGTCATCCACGGGTGTGCACGCGGGCTATTACGCCTCGCCCGCCGGCAGCAGTGGGGGGGACGGCAGCGTGGCTCGCCCCTGGGACCTGACGACGGCCCTGAACGGCGGCAACGGCAAGGTGCAGCCGGGCGACACGATCTGGCTGCGCGGCGGCACCTATACGAGCGCGATCAACACCACCGTGGCGGGCACCGCGACGGCTCCGATCGTGGTGCGGCAGTACCCCGGTGAGCGCGCGATCCTCGACGCGAATGGCGGGACCTCGGGCACAACCCGCGGCGACTTCTTCATCGTCAGCGGGAGCTATGTGACGTTTTGGGGCTTCGAGGTCATGGACTCCGACCCCAACCGCCTCACGAGCACGCGGCCGAACCTGGTAATCGCCAACGCGTCGCACCTCAAGTTCATCAACCTGATCGTGCACGACGGCGGGATCGGATTCTACACGTACCCGGAGCAAACGGATATCGAGATCAACGGCTGCCTCATCTACAACAACGGGTGGCAGCAGCCCGACTTCGGTAACGGGCACGGCATTTATGCGAAGAGCGCCGCCGGCCCGGTGTATCTGCGGGACAACATCGTCTTCAATCAGTTCGGCTACGGGATCCACATCTACGCCAACGCCGGGAGCGGCGGGGTCAACAACATCCATGTGGAGGGGAACGTCTCATTCAACAACGGGGCGGTGGACGCCGACCCGGTGAATTCCCCGAACGCCAACATTCTGTACGGCGGCGGCGATCCGGCGACCGGTGGTAGCCTCGCGGACAACATGACGTTCTTCTCGCCCAACGTGGGCGTGCACAACCTCGTGCTCGGCTACAGCTCGACGGCCAACATCGACCTCACGGTGCAGAACACCTACGCCGTGGGCGGGCAGGCCGTTTACGAACTGGGCTCGTGGCAGTCGCTCGCGATGTCGGGCAACTCGGCCTTCGGGTCGGCGAGCAACCCGGTAAACCTGCGCTTTGCGGCGACGTCCGGGTTCCAGCTCAGCGGCAACCGGTACTACCGCGATCCGGCGGCGCAGGCGTGGCTCTACAACGGGGGGCGCTACTCGTTCAGCGGGTGGCAGCAGGCGACCGGCGTGGGCGCGACCGACCTGGCGCAGGCCGCTAACCCGACGCAACCGCAGGTGTTTGTGCGGCCGAGCCGCTATGAGGCAGGTCGTGCCAACGTGATCGTCTACAACTGGACCCGCCAAGCGTCCGTGTCGGTGGTGTTGTCCGGCGTAGTCCCGGTGGGCGCCCGCTACGAGATCCGCAACGTGCAGGACTTCTTCGGCACGCCGGTCGCGAGCGGCACGTATGGTGGCGGGACGGTGAGTATCCCGATGAGCGGGGTCACCGCGGTGCAGCCGATCGGCGGCGCGTCGACGGCGCCACCCCGGACCGGGCCCGACTTTGACGCGTTCGTCGTGGTGGTCTTGGCGCCGTAAGCCTACTCCGAGCGCTGGCCCTCGCGCGGCCGACCGTCACGACGGCGCGCTCGTCACCACGAACACCCCGAAGTCCGGTCCGGTCTGTGGGGGCGGGGTGGGTGAGCCCCCGATCGGGGCGACGGGCGTCACCCCCGTCATCGGAATGTTCACGAGGCCGCCCCCGTATGAGCCACTCAGCACCGGGGCCCCAAAGAAGTCCTGCACGTTCTGCACCTGGTAGTGGTTTCCCACCTGCACGATCCCGCTCAGGTCCACGGGCACGGTGGCCTGGCTGGTCCAGTTGTAGACGACGATGTTGGCCCGGCCGGACTCGTACCGGTTGGGCCGCACGAACACCCGAGGCTCCGTCGGGTTGCTCGCGACCGCCTGGTCCGTCGCGCCGACGCCCGTGAGCCGTTGCCAGGTCGGGAAGCTGTAGTCCTGATTGATGTATCCCCACGCCGCGGCGCTAGGATCACGGTAATACCGGTTGTTGGTCAGTTGGAACCCTGACAAGTCGGTCTCCCGCAGCCAGATCATTTCGCTCGTCGAGCCGAACAGCGAGTTGCCACTCACGGTCAGCGACTGCCACCAACCCACGTCGGCCACCGTTTCCCCGCCCACGGCGTAGTTGTTCTGGACGGTGAGATCGGTGTTGACGGTTGTGCCGAAGCCGAGCAGCAGGTTGTGAACCCCGACGTTGGGCGAGAAGTACGTCATGTTCGAAACCAGGCTGCCGTTGTGTACCGGCTCGCTGCCGCCGAACAGGATGTTGGCGTTAGGAGAGTTGGAGGGATTGGCATCCACCGCCCCGTTGTTGAACGAAGCGTTCCCTTCGACGTGGATGTTGGTCAGGCCGCCCGTGCCCGCGATCGTGAACACATGGATGCCGTAGCCGAACTGGTTGAAGACGATGTTGTCCCGCGCGTACACCGGGCCGGTCAGGCTCTTGAGGTACAGCCCATGCCCATTGCCGAAGTCGGGCTGCTGCCAGCCGTTGTTGTAGATGACGCAGCCCGTGATTTCGATATCCACCGGGTCGGGATACATGAAGAACGCGATCCCGCCGTCGTGGAGGATCAGGTTGACGAACTTCAGGTGAGAGGCGTTGGCGACGAGCAGATTGGGGCGCGTGTCCGTGGTACGGTTGGGGTCGGAGTCCATGAGCTCGAAACCCCAGAAAATCGAGTAACTGCCGATGACACTGAAGAAGTCGCCGCGGCTGGTGCTGGAGGTGCCCCCCTTCGCGTCGAGCATCGCGCGTTCCCCAGGAAACTGACGCACGACGATGGGGGCCGCCGCGGTGCCGGTCAACGTGCTCGTGACCGCACTGGTGTAGGTGCCGCCGCGCAGCCAGACAGTATCGCCTGGCTGCACCTTGCCGTGGCCGCCGCTCAGCGCTGTCTGGAGGTCCCACGGCTGGCTGGAGCCGTCCCCGTTGCTGGACCCGCCCGGAGCGGCATACCAGCCTGCCACGACGATCGTGGCAGGGCCGGCGGTGCCCCCGTACGTCGCCACGACGGTCGCGCGCCCCGGACGGATCGCCGTGACACGCCCCGTTTGCTGTCCCGTGCTCACGACCGTGGCGACCGCGGGGATGAGGGTGCCCCAGTCGACTTGTGCTGCCACCGGCTGGCCGCCCGCATCGAGAATGGTGGCGGTCAGGTTCACGGTGTCTCCGATCATCAACGCACGGACCGCGGGCGTCACGGTCACCGCAAAACTTCCTAGGGTCGCGTTGATCGGCACGCTCCCCGTCACGGGCATCAACACCAGCGCGATCGTCGGGTTCGTCCCCGGTTGAATGTTCACTGTGACCGAGCCGCTGTGCGTTTCCACGCCGCCCGCGTCGAAGGCTCGCAGGGCGATGGTCCGATTGGAGCCGGCCGGGACCGTGATGGTGCCCAAGGCGGCACCCTGCGCGACCGGCACGTTGAACACCAGCGTCGCGGGAATGTCGGGCGCCGTCACGTCAACCACGACGGTCGCAACTGCGGTGCCGGTGACGTCGGCTCGGACGAGCAGCGTGGTCGTGACAGAAGAGGGCCTCGATCCCGTCGGATCGCGCTCCAGGCACGAACCGAGTGCGAGGACGGATGCCAACGTGACCACGACCCGAATGCGCCCGATGTCGGGCCCGCGCCGTCGATGGGAGAGCCGCATCTGCCAGCGACGCTAGGGCGTAACGGTGACCGCCGCCGTCCCCACCGCTCCCTGGAACGTGGCCGCGATCTTGGTGCTGCCCGCGCCCTGCGCCGTCACCAGTCCGGAACCGTCCACGGAAGCGATACCAGGGTGGTCGGTGGCCCAACTGACGGTCGCGTTCGTAACAGGATTTCCGTTCCAGACCGTAACAGGATTCCCGTTCCAGTCTGTGATCGACACGTTCAGCGGCACTGTCTGCCCGACCGCGAGCGTGGGCGCAGGCGGTGACAGCGTGACGGCGAAGCTTCCCAAGGTCACATGGATTGGCACGTTCCCGGTCAGCGGCGTCAGCACCAGCACGATCGTCGGGTTGGTGCCCGCTTGGACGTTGAGCGTAACCGACCCGGTGTGCGTTTGAACGCCACCCGCGTCGAAGGCCCGCATGACGATCGTGCGATCGGAGCCCGCCGGGATGGTGAGCGCGCCCGAGGCAACGCCGGCGGCGACGGGCACGTTGAACACCACGGTGGTCGGAAGGTCTGGCGCCGAGACGTCCACGACAACGGTTGCGACCGACGTGCCGGAGACGTCGGCTCTTATGAGGAGGGTAGCTTCACCCCCACCGGGAGCGACCGCATCTCCCGAACACGCGGCCAACAGCAGGAGGGAAGCGACTGCAACGAATGGCGAGCTCAACGGCGCGCGGGACATTGGTGCCTCCTACGGGCGTCTGAGGCCGGTTCTTTAGACTGGAGCCGGCCGCTGCAAGGCGCGGGTGATGGGGGTCGGCCGCGGTAACACGCCCCTGGGAAGCGCGTACAGCTCCTTCGCTCGGCGCTCCAGGTGCACCGCCGGTTGGGCGGCAACTTCACTGCCGTCGTGCCACGGGACATACTCGGGCACGAGCGCCGAGATCACGTTGATCACGTCGCGATCCCCGCCGCCGGCCAGCGCCGCGAGCAGACGCTCCAGCCCTTCCTCGACGAGCGTCCCGTCGGCGCCGTTCCGCTGCACGATCCGAATCTTGTCGATCGATGTCGGGACGGTCACCTCGCCCGAGCCGACCAGTTCTTCGGTCAGCTTCTCGCCCGGGCGCAGTCCCGTAAACTCGATCGCGATATCCCGATACGGCTCGAGGCCCGAGAGGCGGATGAGCTGCTCGGCCAATTCGAGAACCCGGACGGGCTGGCCCATCTCCAGGATGGAGATCCGTCCCGCGGCTTCCGGCAGCGCGGCCGCCTCGAGGACCAGCTGTACCGACTCCGGGATGGTCATGAAGTAGCGGGTCACTTCCGGGTGCGTCACCCGGAGGGGGCCGCCCGCGGCGATCTGCCGCTTGAAGAGCGGGACGACACTGCCGTCGGACCCGAGGACGTTGCCGAATCGCACGACCCGAAAATCCGTGGCGCATCCCTGCAAGGTCGGTAGTTCCAGCACGATGCGCTCGGCGATACGCTTCGTGGCCCCGAGGATGCTGGTCGGGTTGATCGCCTTGTCCGTGGAAATCAGGATGAACTTGGTCACCCCGTGCGCGGCGGCGCATTCCGCCACCCGCAGGGTGCCGAACACGTTGTTCCACACAGCCTCGACGATGTTGGACTCGAGCATCGGCACGTGCTTATACGCGGCCGTGTGGAACACATACTCAGGCCGGTACGTCTCGAAGGTCTCCTCGAGACGCTCCGGATTGGTGATGCTCGCGATGACGGGGATGACCTCCACCTCCGGATTGGTCCGCGCGACGTCGAGGTGGGTGAAGTAGAGCGGGCTTTCCGCCCGCTCGAACAGCACGAGCCGGGCGGGACGGTAGGACGCGATCTGACGCGCCAGCTCGGATCCGATCGACCCCGCGCCGCCCGTGACGAGGATCGACTTGCCCGACAGGTCCTGCTGCACCTGGGCGAGGTCGAGCTGCACTGGATCGCGACCTAGCAGATCATCGATCTGGACGTCGCGCAATTGCCCGATCTGCGCCCTCCCCGTCACCAGATCCTCGAGCGAGGGGATGATCTTGAACTCGATCTCGCTCTCACGGCAGCGCTCGACGACCGCCGCCGTCTGCTGCCCGGTCGCCGAGGGGATCGCAATCACCAACAGGGCGACCTCGTGGCGCGCCACGAGCTCGCGCAGCCGGTGCGTCGGCCCGACCACGGCGATCCCGTGGAGGGTGCGCCCCAGTTTCGCCGGATCGTCGTCGGCGAGCCCGACCACGTGCATGGGCGATCGCTCATCGTGCAGGGCCTGGCGCAGGAACTGCTCAGCGGCCTCGCCCGCCCCGATGATCAGGGTGCGCTTGCCCCTCGCCGGCCTCATGGGGAGCTGGCTCTCCCGCAGGTAGCGAACGGCGAAGCGCACGCCGCCGAGCAGGAAAATGGCGATGAGCCAGTCCAGCAGGAGGACCGAGCCGGGCAGGGCCTGCAGCGGGCCGGGAAACATCCGGGCCGCGATGAGCAGGAGCGACCCGAGGGACACCGCGAGCCCGAGGTGGGCGAGGTCATGGAGGCTGAAGTGACGCCAGTATCCGCCGTGAAGCCGGTACAGCTCCAGCGCAACGAGACGCACCGCCAGGACATAGGGCAGCGTCTCCCAGAACACGACCAGCTCTCGCGGCGGCAGCGCGAAGTCGAACCGAATCGCATACGCCGCCAAGTAGGCGAGTACGAGGAGGGCGGCGTGGATGGTGAGGACGACCGCGCGGCGATAACGGACCAGGCGTGGCGGAAGCGTCAGCTGCATGGTGGCCGGATTCTCCGTCGGGACGCGTACCAGGGTCGAGCTGCCGCAGCCAGGGGACTCACATTCCGTGCCTGCTTTGGCGCGGCCGAATGGCAGCGGGCGACGACGGAAGTCCTTGCTCGGCAAGGCGTTTGCGGGATCGGGCGAGCTAGGCTGTCAGGGCGATTCCCGGGCAGGCCGGACGTGTGCCAGCCATTCGCTACACATTGAATCAGGTCTACCTCAGGCTTGCACGGCTCCGATCACTACCGCCTGGTCGGGTATTGACACCACGGACCTCCTGATGAGTCTTTGTCCGCATCTCGCCCAGACTGTGACGATCGGATGCGGCCACTCACCGTGTTGTTGTCTTCGACGGGGCTCGTCGCCTGCCTGGCCGCCGGCGGCAGCTGCGAGCGGCCCGCGGCGGTGCAGGTGCCGCTGCCGCCCGGGACGCGAGTCGGCTGGTACGTTACGATCGACGGCTCGAGCAACGGCAACGGCACGAACGCGCGGCCGTGGGACCTCCAGACGGCGCTGGGCGGCGGCAACGGGCAGGTCCATCCGGGCGACACGATCTGGCTGCGAGCGGGCACCTATGCGGGTGCCTTTCACAGCGAGCTGACGGGCACCGCGGCGGCTGCGATCGTGGTGCGACAGTACCCTGGTGAGCGCGCCGTCCTCGACGGCCGCGGGGCGACCTCGTCGACGAGCCGGGGCGACATGGTTATCGTCAACGGGAGCTATGCGGTGTTCCGCGACTTCGAGATCATGGACTCGGATCCGAGCCGCACCTTGGACACCCGGCCCAACCTCATGGTCGCGCATGGCTCCCATCTAAAATTCATCAACCTGATCGTGCACGACGGCGGGATCGGATTCTACACGTACCCGGAGCAGACGGACATCGAGATCTACGGCTGCCTCATCTACAACAACGGGTGGCAGCAGCCCGACTTCGGGAACGGGCACGGCATTTATGCGAAGAGCAGCGCCGGCCCGGTGTACTTGCGGGACAACATCGTCTTCAATCAGTTCGGCTACGGGATCCACATCTACGCCAACGCCGGGAGTGGCGGGGTCAACAACATCCATGTGGAGGGGAACGTCTCGTTCAACAACGGGGCGGTGGACGCCGACCCGGCGAACTCGCCGAACGCCAACATCCTGTACGGCGGCGGCGACCCGGCGTCCGGCGGCTCCATCGTAGACAACATGACATTCTTCTCCCCGAACGTCGGGGTGCAGAACGTCACCATCGGCTACAGCTCGACGGCCAACGTCGACCTCACGGCGCAGAGCAACTATGCCGTCGGGGGGCAAACGGTGTTCGACCTGGGCTTCTGGCAGTCGTTGACCATGACGGGCAACTCGGCCTTCGGGTCAGCGAGCAGCCCGGTGAACCTGCGCGATGCCACGACGTCTGGGTTCCAGCTCAACGGCAACTCGTACTACCGGGATCCGACGGCGCAAGCGTGGCTCTACAACGGGGGGAGCTACACCTTCAGCGGGTGGCAGCAGGCGACCGGCGTGGGCGCCACCGACCAGGCGCAGGCCGCCATGCCGACGCAGCCGCGAGTGTTCGTGCGACCCAACCAGTACGAGGCCGGCCGCGCCAACGTCATTATCTACAATTGGAGCGGCCAGGCCACAGTGCCGGTCAACCTGTCGGGGACGACGCTTGCGCCGAGCGATGCGTTCGAAGTTCGCAATGTCCAGGACCTGTTCGGGGGGTCGGTGTTGAGCGGCGTGTACGACGGCAGCCCGGTGAACTTCCCGATGACCGCCGTCACGGCGGTGCAGCCGATCGGGGGGGCGCCGAGCGCGCCGCCCCGCACGGGACCAGCCTTCAACGTCTTCGTCGTCCTTCGTAGGTAGTCGCGGCGTCCAACCTTGATGCCCGAGGTTCAGGGGAAGCGAGGGTGGAGGTTGCCGGCGCCGTTCTTCGCGGGGGCAGCGGTGTTCTACTTCACGAAGCTGCTGCTTGACAGGGCGTCGTGAGGGCCCAGCGGGAAGCCGATCGTGGTGCGTCCACTCCGTCCCCCAGGCGCCCCGTCCGGCTTACGGCAGCGTGCTTCCACGACGCTGCCGTGCCGCCAGACCTCCACGCTGTCGGCTCCGCGAGCAGCCAAGGCGCGGCGTACCTGGCCGGTCGTGCGCAGGTGCTGGTAGTGATCGGTCAGCTGATCGAATGTGTCCAGGCGGCACCAGTCGTCGTGCTGTGCCCGCGTGAGCTCAGGGGCAAAGTGGCAGTATGCGAGACAGGGTGAGACGCGGCTCAGCAGCATCTGAGCCCAGTGCGCGTGTCGAAGGGCCCAGTGCAGCGGGAAGAACAGGTCCACCAGCCGATCGGTGATGCGCTTGGCCGTGGCGGGCGGCAGGCGCTTCAAGATCACCCGGTACAACGGCGCCAGCTTGGTAACCCGCGACAGCGTCCAAGTATAGTGATCGATGACCAGCTGTCCGCCGGGCTTCACCATTGTCCAAAGTGCCAGAATGCTGTCTTCCGGTGACGGCGTGTGCTGCAACACTCCCAGGCAGAGCACGAGATCGAATGAGGCAGGAGGGAACGGAATCGCGCGGATGTCCGCCTGGGCGACGCGGTAGGTCGGCTTGGCGCCGATGTTGTGGAGGTTCGCGTCCACTGCGGCGCTCAAATCGATGGCGTGCACGAGTGCACCCGCTCTCACCAGAAGTTCGGTGAAGCGGCCGGCGCCGCACCCCGGTTCGAGAACGGTCTTGCCGTCGAGAGCTGCGAGCGGCGTCCCGAGGCACCGCTCCAGCCTTGTTTCGGAAAGGTCCGCGCCGGTTCGGCTGTCGAGCTGGGTGTAGCGATGAACGTTCCACTGAAGCCCGAAGGCCGAGGCATACAGCTGCGAGGGGACGAAGCGCGGGATGCCACGCACGATCGGGACGCGCTCGCCATCGGGTCCGACGAGGGTCTCACCCTGCGGCTCGAGGGGCGCGGCCGTCCCGGGAGAAACAAACGGGACCATCGTCGACGTCACGTCACTAGCGTCCCGCCGGAGCGGGCACTGGTACGTCCTGCAGTCGGAACCCGCGTATCCCAACATTCCGGCGGACGGTGTCCGCCACGCCCTCAGGGCGTGGCTCGTCCCGCAACAGCTCCAACCTGCCGTAGCGCTCGGCGATAAACCATCCTGCGACTTCTTCGTACGAGTGCCGGTGTGCGAAGGGCGGCGTGAGACGGTCCCGCGCGGCGTGGAGCGCCTCGTTCCATGTGTAGGTCGCCGTGTATTGGCGCCCCATCTTGCGTCGTCGGTAGAAGTTCTGGTACAGCATGTAGAGCGGCGTGGTCGGCAGCAGCACCGCCGTTTGCACCGACGCCGGGAGCCGTGACAACACCGGCCGCACGGCGCGCTCGACCGCCATGATGGCGCGCCGGAGCGGGGTGAGTCGTTCTTGCTCGTGAGAATACAGCCACACATACAGCATCCCCTGCGTCGGCTTCGGCAACCGGGCGATTTCGCCAAACGCGGCGCGTGTCGAGTAGGTGTGATGCAGTACGCCGTGACTGTACACCGCGTCGTAGGTATTGGCCCGGAACGGTGGTGCGAACACCGAGGCCTGGACAATGTGCAGGCGCGGATTCGCGCCAAAATAGTGCCGGGCCTGATCGACCGCGTACGAGAGGTCCATGCCGACGAGCTCGCAGTCTTCGGCGCGCGACAGCGCGTCGGCCGTCCCGCCGATCCCGATCCCCACCTCCAGCACGAGGCGATGCTTCAACTCGTGCTTGGCGACACCCAGCTCGAACCGCTTGACCCGCAGCATAGTCTCGGGGGTCGTATCCCAATAACTCGAGCCGCTCCACCGGTAACCGGTCCACTCGGTCGAGAAGTTGCGCAACACTCCGGCCTCGCCAGGCGGTGGCTCGCTCGCGGGCAGCGTGTACCCGCTCAGTTGCTCGGCGATCCACTGGGCGTGTTCACGCGCGTGGACACGCGCCACTTCGGTGGGATACGTCAGCAGCCGCGGGACGCCGTTGTGGATCGGATAGTAGCAACGGCATCGTGCACAGATCAGCGCGCCGGCGACGACCTCGATCTCGATTTCGTCGGTCGGGTCGATCGGGGCGGTCGCCTCGAGCACGGCCAAGTCGGCCGGCGCCACGGGCTGCTGGAGCGAAACCGCGGCACGCAGCTCCAGCTTGCCGCGGCAGAGTGGGCAGGCCAACCATCGAAGTAACCGTTTACGCATGCTACAACCTCCGTGCGAGCGGTCTCATTTGAAATCGAAGGCGCGCATCCACATCTCCAGGGCCAGCACCCGGAACAACCCGAGGTAGGACTCCTCGTTCGCGTCCGTCGCGTGCGACGAGCCGTACCAGCGCCGCAGCGCTGCGGCGTCCACGTACTTCTCGCAGCGCAGGGTGTCTTCGATCAGCTCCGTCACTTGCGGGCGGAGCTCCCGCGCCAGCCAACGTCTATCGGGCGCCGCGAACCCGAGCTTGGTCTTGCGTCGCCGCACGACGTCTGGGAGCACACCGCGCATCGCCTCGCGGATGGCGAACTTGCTCCAGCCGTTCTGTATCTTGAGGTGGTCCGGCAGCGACACGCCATAGTCCACGAGCTGGTGATCGAGCAGCGGCACCCGCGCCTCGAGTGAAAACGCCATCGAGGAGCGATCTTCCATGCGGAGGAGCAACGGCAGCGTGTCGATGAAGATGTCGTCCACCTGGATCCGCTGCATCAGGGTGGCGGCGGATTCGCCTGCGCCTGCGCTCGCGGCGTAGCGCCACCAGCGCGTCGCGGGGGTGCTCTCGGCGCTAATCGCTCGGTCCCAGTCTGCCCGCAGGGCGCCCTGCAGCAGCGCGTCCACGCCGAACAGCCGCCGCAGCTGTTTCGGCAGGTACCGATATCCCCGGCGCAGGTCCAAGACATAGAGGTCTCCCTGAGCGAGCGTGGCGCCGACCTCGCGCGCCATCCGCACGAGATGGCCGGAGCGCAGCAGGGAGGCCAGGTAGGCGTATCGGAACTTGGCGTAGCCACCGAACACCTCGTCTCCCCCCTGGCCGTCCAGCAACACCTTCACACCGGCCTCTCGGGCCGCGCGCATGACGCACCACTGCGCGTAGTAGCTGAGCGATGGGAAGGGCATGTCCTGATGCCAGGCCATACGGGGGAACGCCTGCCAAAAGTCCTGAGCGGAGGGGAACACCAGGTGAGGTTCGGCTCCGACGGCGCGCGCCACCGTCCCTGCATACTCCCGCTCGTCGAGCTCGGGGTAGTCCCAGCACGACGTGAACGTGAAGAAGCGGTCCCCCAAGGCCGCCGCCGCATCGGGCTGCTCCCGCCAGATCTTGCCGATCAGGGACACGACCGTGGACGAGTCGATGCCACCGCTCAGGCAGCTCCCCGCCCGAACGTCGCTGATGAGATGCGAGCGGATCGTGCTCGTCAGCAGTTCGCGCAGTCCCTCGAGCCGCGTGCGGTCGGGGATGCCGTTCGCCGCCTGCGGGGCGAGCTGCCAGTAGGGGCGCACGTCGACTTGCCCTCCCAGATCCACGGTGAGGCGGTGGGCCGGGGGCAACGCCTTCACGCCGCGCAGCAGCGTGCGCTCGCCGTAATCGCAATTGGCGTGAAGGAGAAAGGCGATTACCGCGTCGTCGTCGACAGCGCGATCGAGCCCGGGGCAGGCGAGCAGCGCCTTCATTTCCGATGCGAAGGTGAACGTCGCCGCCGAGGTGCCGTAGTAGAAGGGCTTGATACCCAGCCGATCCCGGGCGCAGAACAGCCGCCCGCGCGCACCGTCCCAAATGGCGAACGCGAACATTCCCTGCAGGCGCGCGAGGCACTCCTCGCCCCACGCGAGGTACGCCTGCAGCAGCACCTCGGTGTCGGTCCGCGTCTTGAACGTGTAGCCGCGCGCCTCGAGCGCGGCACGGAGCTCGCGGTGGTTGTAGATCTCGCCGTTGAACACGATCCAGCAGCGCGCATCGCCCGCCGTCATCGGTTGCAGCCCGCGCTCGGAGAGATCGAGGATCGCCAGCCGGCGGTGGCCGAGCGCCACTCGCACGCGAGCCCGGCCATCCCAATGACGGGTGTGCGGCACCAGCGCGTGGCAGAACCCGCCGGACTCGAGCCATGACAGCAAGAATCCTTCGCCGTCCGGGCCGCGGTGCGCCTGGCGGTCGGTCATCTCTTGCAGCAGGTCGAGATCGACCGGCCGGTCCTGAAAGCTCACGATGCCTGCGATGCCGCACATGTGCAAAGGTCTCCCCTGCTAGTGTTCGTCCAGGGCCGCGAGCACCGAGCGATAGATCGCGATCACTCGTTGGGTGAGCAGCCGCTCGTCCAGCTGGCGCGCCGCCTCCCGCCCCAGCCCCTCCGCCCGCGCGCCTCGCGCGAGGGTGCGCTGCAGGGCCGCCGCGATCGTCACCGGGTTGTCGTCGGCGCACACCTCGCACCCCGGGATGCCCTGGAGGCGACAGGCCACGTCGCCCACCGCCACGGACACCACCGGGAGATCGCAGGCCAGGGCTTCCTTGACGGCGTTGGGAGAGCCCTCCTGCAGCGAGGTGAACACGAGCGCGTCGCTCGCGTTCATGTAGAACGGCATCGCCGCGTGCGGCGCTCTCCAGGCGATCACCAGCTGCGCCGATACCGAGCCGTTGAGAGAACGCACCGCCTCTCGGGCGAGGGCGTACCGCTTGCGGGGATCGGCCGGGTCGCCCACGAACAAGACGAGGTGGCCCTCGCGGGGCAGCCCGAGGTGGCGACGCGCCTCGTCCCGCGGGATGCGCCGGAACAGGTCGAGATCGATGCCGGACGGCACGACGTGGACCGGCCCCGCGTGATCGAGGTAGTGCGTGAGATGCTCAGAGACGACGATCGTGGCGTCAGCCTTGCGCGCCACCAGCCGGGACAGCCGCTGCAGCAGGCGGCCGACCGGCGTCGTGCGGCCCTTGCTGTCGCGGATCCCGAACAGGTCGTCGCCCCGAAAGGTCACCACGAGCGGCAGGCGCTTGGGCAGGGCGAGCAGCCCGCTCTGGCCAAACTGGGCGTGGACGATATCGTAGCGCTCTCGGGCCAGCCGGCGCCGCAGACGGACCCAGGCGGCGAGGTAGCGGAGCGGGTGTCTCCCGCCTCGGAAGGTGAAGACCTCGAGGCGCACGCCCGCGGCGCTGAGAAACCGGGCCTGGCGCGCAATGAAGTGCGCGGTGTGGCCCGGCTCGCTGGGCCATTCGCTCGTGATCATGAGGACGCGCAGGGCGGGCCCGCCGTTCGGCGGAATGCTCATGTCCGCTCGCTGGGCACGGGCCGAGGCACGTCGCCGACCGCCGGCGCGCTGCGATCGAGGCGCTCCAGGTACTCGATGAAGTCGTTGTCGATCTCGCGCTTGTCGAACAGCCGCTCCGCTGCGTGTCGCCCGTTGGCGCCGAGCTCCTGTCGCAGCGCCGCGTCGCCGGACAGCGTGCGGAGGGCGTCCACGAGCCCGGGACCGTCTCCCGGCCGCACGACGATGCCGGCCCGATGCTCCCGCACGATCGCAGCCGGCTCGCCCTCGGCGACGACCACGACGGGACGGCCACAGGCCATGGCTTCGTACAGTTTCGAAGGCGTGGCCCCCGGGAGGTGCGTGGCGAGCGGGACGATCACGATGTCCGCGGCCGCCACGAGCGGCGGGACTTGGTCGCGCGGGCGAGGCTCGAGAAACCGCACGTTGCCCAGTCGCCGCTGGCGCGCCTGCTCCACCAGCCTGTCCTTCGCGGGACCGTCGCCCAGCAACACGAGCCGCAGAGTGGGGTGCGCGCGCAGCGCGTCCGCCGCGTCCAGGACCTGATCGAGCCCCTGGGCCAGCCCGTGCAGACCGGCGTACAGCGCCACGCACGCGTTCGCTCCGTTGGCGACCAGCGACCCCCGCGCCGCCGCCGTCCGTCGCTCGGGATGGAACGCGCGCGTGTTTACGCCGTTGGAGAAGTGATAGGTGCGGCACCGCGGAAACCGCGCCGCGATGTCCGCTACGATGGCCTGTGTCTGCCCCGTCACGAGCGCGGCCTGCCGATAGCAGAGGCCCTCGAGCCATGCGCCGAAGCGGTGACCGAGGCTGCCGGGTCGGAGAATCCCGAGCCGAATGGCGCTCTCAGGCCAGAGGTCAGACACGTTGAAGACCATCGCCGCCCCCGTGCGCCAGCTGAGCCACAGCCCGGCGAGCCCCAGAAACAGGGGCGGGCTTTCCACGAGGAGATACTCGCAGCGGCGCAGCAGCAGGCTGCCGGCGGCCGTCGCGGAGCAGAGGAAAGAGAAGTAGTTCGCCAGCCGGCCCAGGAGATCCGCGCGCTGCGTCGGGAAGATGAGGGTGCGGATGATGCGGACCCCGTCCCGGGACTCCCGTCGCAGCACGCCACCGTACCCCGGGTGGATCCTTCCCACCGGGTAGCTCGGCATCGCCGTCAACACCGTGACCTCGTGCCCCCGCCGCACCAAGGCGGCCGCGAACTCGGAGAGCCGCGCCTGCGGGGCGCCGATCTCGGGCGGGTAGTACTGCGTCAGGATCGTGACCCTCACGGCGCCGCGCTCCGGTGGCCGTTGGACCGGCGCGTGGCGCGCGCCAGGACGGAGCGGTACACCGCGATCACGCGCGCCGTGATGACGTGCTCGTCCAGCTCGCGCAAGCGCTCCCGGCTGGCCACTCGCTCGCCGCGGCGCAGCACGCGCACCAGCGCGGCGGCGATCGTTGCCGGCGCGTCGTCGGCGCAGACCTCGCATCCCGACAGGCCTCTCAACCGTTCGGGCACGTCGCCGATTGCCACCGACACGACCGGGAGATTGCAGGCCAGCGCCTCCTTGACCACGTTGGGTGACCCTTCCTGCAGCGAGGTGAACACCAACGCATCGCACGCGTTCATGAAGTAGGGGATCTGGTCGTGCGGGACGGCCCAGCCGAGCACCAGCTCCACCGGCAGCGATTGCGCGACGATCCCGACCGCCTGGCGGGCGAGGGGGTAGCGCTTGCGTGGCAGTTCCGGATTGCCCACGAACAGCACCAATCGCCGGTCGCTCGGCAGGCCCAGGTGGCGCCGGGCTTCGGGCTGCGGGATGATGCGAAACCGTTGGAAATCGACGCCGGACGGGATCACGTGGGGCTCGGCCCCACCATCCAGGAACTCTGCGAGGTGCTCCGAGACGACGATCGTGGCATCGGCGTGCCGGGCCACCAATCGGGACAGCACCGGCAGCAGCCGGCCCAGTGCCGTGCGCCGCCCGTCCGCGTCGCTCAGGACGCCCAGCACGTCGTCCCCGCGGAAGGTGACGACCAGGGGCACGCGTTTCGGCAGCGCCAACAGGCCGCTCTGGCCGAACTGGGCGTGGATGAGGTCATAGCGCTGGCGCCGGAGTCGGCGCCGCACGTCGAGCCACGCCGCGGCGTAGCGGGTGGGTTTCTTGCCGCCGCGGAACGGGAACACGTCGACGGCGACGCCGGCGGCACGCAGGAAATCCACTTGGCGGGCGATAAAGGTCGCAGTCCCTCCCCAGTGGGCGCGGTCCGGCCAATCGCTCGTGATCATCAGGACCCGAATCGGCCCGCTCATTCGCCCGACGCCGTGTCGAGGTGGATCGGACTGGCCGGCCCGAAGCCGAACATCATCACCCGCGCGACGTGGCCGCGGACCAGCTGCTGCAAGCGGTGTGTCTTCGCCGCGACGCCGCGGGCCACGTTCAGCCACTTGTGGCGACTTCGGACCCAGCGCGTCTTGCTCAGGTCCACCTCCGCGCCGAACTTCCGCTTGAAGTCCCCCAGCCCCATGAGGTCGAAGGTGTCGCAGCCCGCCCCCAGCGCGTGCTGGATCACCCGCCAGGTCAACAATTCGGTGGGCCGGTACCAGCGGTACCTGGTGCGGTGCGACCACGACCAGAGCAGTAGCTCGCGCGCCGCGACGGTGAACATGCCGCTCGCGATGCAGGGGCCGTCGCCCGGCAGCCATACCGAGACGGCGACGAGCCGATCGGCGGCCCGCATGTGGCGGAAGAATTCCAGCACCCGTCGCTTCCCGAAGGGCACCGTATTGCCCCCGCGCACGAAGACCTCCCGCAGCTGACTGTAGTGCTCGTCCACGAACCGCTCGTCCTCGTCGAAGCGCACCACGAGCCCGAGCTTCTCCCCTCGGCGCACGTTGCGGCGGGCGCTCTCCTTGAACCCCTTGAGCACGCGCGCGCCGTCGTTGGGGAACAGCCGTGCGCGGAACGTCGGCACCTGCTCGCCCCCGAAGCCGAGGGCCGCCATCGCCTCGGCCTCGAAGTCGTTGCTCATGAGCTCGATGTGCTGCACACCGTGCCGCCGCTCGAGAAACGTGATCAGGGAGGTCGCCAACTCCTGGGTCGTCACCCGACGGCGATCGAAGACGGGTCCCATGCTCGGCGTCTGCCAGCCGGGAAGCGGTGAGCCGAACAGGCGCACGAACCCGAGCCGCACCACGAGGCCCGGCACGCAGCCCACCACCTGGCCGTCGAGCTCCAGGATGAGGTAGAGCGGCCGGCCGTGCCCGCACGCTTCCAACCAGTCGATCCAGGCCCGGGTGTGCACGATGCGGTGGTTGTCGAACCGCTGTACCAGCCCGTCCCAGCCGGCGAGCTCGAGGGGCGACGCCTCACGGATCGCCAGCATCTAGGCTCCCCCGGGCTGTTCGCGCGTGGTCCGGCGCACGTAGTGCCGGTACAGCAGCGGCAAGCCGGCGCGGGCGAGCGCCTTCAGCCGGCGCAGCATCAGAGCGCGCGTCCAGCCGCGGAACTGCGCGAGCTCCCCGATCCGGGCTGGCGACGTGCCCGCCTTGGGGCTGAACCGTCCCAGCACCCAGCAGTCGTGTACGCGGCGAGGCGCGAGCCAGGGCTCGGACGTGAAGAGGTACCGCACGCCGGCCCGCGACGCCGACTCGACCACCGCCGGCGACATGTCGCCGCCCGGGACGGATGCGGTCACGCAGGCCTCGCCCAGCAGGTCGCCAATCGCGTCACAGCTGGTGCGCCACTCCTCCAGCATCCGCCTGGCGGTGAGGTCCCGGAAAATGTCCGGGTGGGTGTGGGAGTGGGTTCCCACCAGGTGGCCACAGCTCACGAGGTGGCGGATGTCGCCCGCCGTCATGAAGGTGCGGCTTCCCATGAGGCTGGAGACGACGAAGAAGTGCCCCGTCCAGCCGCGCCGGCACAACTCCTCGCCCGCGTACAGGGCGCTCTTGCCCCCGTCGTCGAACGTGAGCAGGACGACGCGACCGGGTCTCGTGAAGTCGATGCCGGTGACGAGCGTCGGCGCCACGGGGCCGGCCGCGATCCGCGCCAGATGCGCGGCGAAGGCCCCGGGGGTGAGCTTGTAGGGCATCGCCCCGAGGCGCTGGAAGCCGGAGCTGGACGGATCATCCGTGACCTCGTGATACGTGAAGGCGGCGATCTGGGGCCACGCGCGCGTCATCGCCATCACCGCGACAGGGACACCGCGCCGGTGGCACGGTGCCGTTTGCGGAATGGGAACCAGTGATCGACGATCCCGCGCAGGTAGCCTGCGCCGTAGCTGACGTGCATGATGGCGAACACCGCGGCGAGCGCCGCGGCGCAGCGGACGCCGTGCTTGCGCGCGGCCACCGCCGCGCCCGTCAGCACCAGCGCGGCGTACGCGCCGGCCGTTGCCGCGAGCAGCACGCGCGCCGCGGGCGCCCAGATGCCGAGCACGCCCGTCACCGCCAGGCTCAACACAAACAGGGGCGGAACGAGTTGGCGCGTCATGACGCGCTCAGCCTTCCGGGCGACCAACGGCTTGTAGTACCCGTACTGGTAGAACATGCGCGCGACGGCGCCGAGCGAGCGTCGTGCGTAGTAGTGGGACACGACGTCCGGCAGCAGCAGAATGCGCCCGCCGCGCCGGATCAGGCGGAGGTTGAATTCATCGTCCTGGTTGCGGACCAGCTCCTCGTCGAACATCCCGATGCGGTCGAAGACTTCCCGACGGAAGCAGCCGAAGGGCACGGTGTCCACCCACCGGCGCCCGGAGACCCCGATTCGGAAGTAGGCATTCCCGACGCCCAGCGGGTGCGAGAACGCGAGCGCGATGGCGCGTGCCGAGGCGGTATCGTCCGCGGGGAGCGTCACCACCACCCCGCCGACGTTGTCGGCCCCGGTCTCCTGCAGCGCGCTGACGAGGCGCGGCAGGTAATCCCGGGGATAGATGACGTGCGCGTCCATCCGCACGATGAGCTCGCCCTTCGCCACGCGGATTGCGGTGTTGAGCGCGGTCGGCGTGATCCGCGCCGGATTGTCGATCAGCTGGACGCAGGAGTGGCGCGCCGCGTAGCGCTCGACGATCTCCCGTGTCCCGTCGTCGCTGCGCCCGTCGACCACCAGGAGTTCCACACGGTCGAGCGGATAGTCGGTCGCCAGGACCGACTCGAGGCAGGCCGCGATGTAGGGCGCCTCGTTGCGACACGGCATCACGATCGACACGCGCGGCCGCCCGTTCGAGCTCACCATGTGAGGCCGTAGTCCCGGAGCCACAGCTCCAGCGCGAGCAGCGAGACCAGCCGCCGGTACAGCCCTTCGCGGCTCATCGTGCCCGCGTGGTGTCCCTGCTGCGCGCGTCGGAAGCCGCCCAGCCACTGCCGCGGCAGCGCCGTGGCGATCCAGCCCCGCGTCCGCGCGTCGGGCCCGAGCAGCAGGTCCTCCAGCGCCGTATGGAACCCGCGCGGCGCCATGACGTCCAACGGAATGCTGAACCCCCGCTTGCTGTGCCGCGCCACCGCAGCTGGCAGCCACCGGGAGGCCAGCGCGCGCAACACGCGTTTCCCCCGACGCCCGTCGGTCTTGAGCCGGTGCGGCAAGGTGAGGCCCAAGGTCACGATGTCTTCGTCCAGCAGCGGGACGCGGACCTCGATGCTGGCGCGCATGCTCATCATGTCCACCTTGCGCAGCATCTGGGACGGCAGGCTCAAGGCGAACTGGCTCTCGGTCAGCTGGCGGGACAGCGCCTCGAGGCTGGAGACGGGGGACGGGTGATCGCCGTTGTAGTGCCGATACACCGGCCGCAAACCCTCCCGGGCGTCGGCGCAGACGAGCTCCTCCTTCTGCGACTCGGTGAGATAGTTGCTCAGGCCCGCGATGAGCACCGCCGCCTCGCTCCGGCTCGCCCGCGCCAACCACGCGGCCTTGGACGCTTGGCGACCCCAGTCCCGCGTCCAGCGGGCGAGTCCGTCGCCGACCGCCATGGCGGCACGCGTGGCCCACGCGGGGAGGCGCGTCAGCCGCAGCAGCGCGTTCGCGCGCCAGAAGAGGGGGTATCCGCCAAAGCCTTCGTCCCCCCCGTCGCCCGAGAGCGTGCAAATGATGCCCTGGTCGCGCACGGCCCGGGAGATCCAGTACGTGGGGATGAGGCTGGTGTCGGCGAACGGCTGGTCGAAATGTCGCAGCAGGTCGAGGATCGCCTCCGTCTGCAGGGCGCCGTCGGACAGATCTACGGTGACGTGGCGCGTGCCGTACTGCGTGGCGACGGCGCGCGCACGCGCCGTCTCGTCGTGACTCCTGTCGGGGAAGCGCACGTTGAAGGTGGTCGTGGGCCCGCCGGTGGCGCGCTCGCGCGCGGCCACGACGAGCGAAGAGTCGATGCCGCCGCTCAACAGCCCCGCCACCGGCACGTCCGCGACCGACTGGCATGCCACGGCGTCGAGTAGCGCCACGGACGCGGCCTCCACGGCGTCGGCGAGCGTGCGGCTCCCGTCCGGGCTCGCCCGGACGCTGTGGAACTCGGCGCCGCGGTGCCCCTCGGGGTCGATCACCAGGGTGGAGCCCTTGGCGAGCGCCTGCACGTTGGCGAACCCCGTGGCCGGCTCCGGCACGTAGCCGAGCCCGAGGAAGTCGTAACACGCCTGGCGGTCGAGCCGGGGCTGGAAGCTCGGCAGGGCCGCGATCGCCTTGATCTCGCTCGCGAACACCCACTGGCCGTCGTGGACAGTGTAGAAGAGCGGCTTCACCCCGAAGCGATCGCGCGCCAACAGCAGGCGGCGCCGGGGGCGGTCGTAGATGGCGAACGCGAAGATCCCGCGCAGCCGGGGCGCCATCCGCTCGCCCAGCTCCTCATACAAGTGGACCAGGACCTCCGTATCGGACGTGCCGCGGAAGACGTGGCCGCGGCCTTGGAGCTCGGCTCGCAGCGCCCGGTGGTTGTAGATCTCGCCGTTGAAGACCACGTGGATGCTCGCGTCCTCGTTGGACATCGGCTGGTGCCCGGTGGGCGAGAGGTCGATGAGGGCCAGCCGGCGGTGCACCAGCTCGCAGTGCGCATCGCGATACTGACCGCACCCATCGGGGCCGCGGTGGGCGAGCAACGCGTCGGCGCGGCTGCACCACTCCGGTGCCGGCGGCAGACGCCGGGCGTGGAACCGCCCCGCTATGCCGCACATGCGCGAGCCGCCTCCCTTCGGGTCACGCCCGGGCCTCCCCAGCTCGGGCGGCGAGGCGGCCGCTCGCCAGGGCCAGGGCCAGGACCCACCAGAGCGGCTTGTAGGCGACCAAGTTGGTGCTCAGGTTCGCAGCAAGAAACAGCGCTACCAACGTCAACGGGACGACGCCGTATGGGCTGGCGCGCCCCCGCCAGGCCGCCAGCACGCAGCCGCCCAGGCCGATGACGAACGGCACCGTCCCCGCGAGGCCCTCGGCCGTCAGCAGCTCCAGCAGGAGGTTGTGCGCGTCCCGCCGCTCCTTCACCATGTCGGTGGTGCGCGCGGCGACTTCGTACTGGTTGTTGATGGGCCCCCATCCGGCGAGCGGTTTTTCGAGGAACATGTCCACGAGCGACGGGAACAGCTGCTCCCGACCCGCCATCGATCCCGTCTCCGTGGTGGCTTCGAACCGATTGCGCATCACGGCGGTGTGGAGCGCGGCGGCGGTCAGGAGCCCGATGGCGAGCGCCGCGACGGCGGTGTTCCGCAGCCGCAGCTTCAGGCTGACTGCGGGAGTGAACACAAACGCCAACAGTCCCGCCCCGAGCGCGAGCAAGCCGCCGCGCGACCCCGTGTCGACGATGGCGATGCCGATGAGCGCGCCCATGGGCCAGGCGAGCAAGCGAACCCATCGCGGTGCCCCGTGTTTGCCGTACGTCAGGCCGAGCAGCGTTACCAGCCCTGCCGACAGGAGGATCGCGCTGAAGTTCGCGTTCTGTCCGAACGCCGTGATCCGCTCGCCGCCCGTCCACACCGCGTACGAGGTGCGGCCGACGCCCACCATGGGGAGCACCGCGCGCGCGACGCTGGAGCCGACGAAGCACCATAGCGCTACCGATCCCACCCGCTCGCGGGCGAGCAGGTTGACGCTCGCCCAGCAGACGAGAACAGCTTCGACCAGCACGAGGAAGAAGTGGCGGACGTCCGCGAGAATGACCCAGCCCTGCACGAGGGTGGACACGGCGAAGACCCACAGGAAGACCCCGAAGAAGACGAGTGGGCCGGGCAGGGCACCGTAGCAGGCGCGAAGGGCAAGCGGGCTCGTGAACAGGAACAGCGCCGCCGTCATCGCCGGGATCTCCCAACCCCCGAAGCTCCGGTTCGGCATCTCGAAATTGAAAGACACGATCATCACGTAGAACGCCGCGAGGACGATCGGGTGGAGCGCCGCTGCCGCACGCGGTGCTCCGGACGCGGGCCCGACCCACGCGCGGGAAGGCCCGCTCGGTGTCGCGGGACGCGCGTGACTAGCCACGGGTCGTCGCCACCATGGCCCGCCACCGGCCGAGTACGCCGCGACGCGCCTCGGGGGGCAGGCCCGCGGCGAAGGCGACTGCAAGCTGGAGCGCGAAGGTGACCGCGACGCCGACCGCCCAATCGAGCCAGTGGCGCGCGTGCACGCGCTCGCCTAGGTACGCGGCCCCGCCGAACGTCAGCAGCATCACCGCCAGGGGGCGCGCGATCGCCCGCAGCGGCAGGCGGGCGGGGCGACGGAGCCGCGAGTTCACCAGCAGGGGGTAGGCGACCGTCTGCACGAACCGGCCTGCCAGCACTCCGAGACACACACCGACCATGCCGAGCGACGGCGTGAGCGCGAGCGCGACGCCGAGGATGCCCACGGCTGCCGCGGTAGCGACCCCGACGCGCAGCCGGGGCTGGAGCGTGGCATCCAGCACGTAGGCGTCGCTGCGCACCAGCGCCGTCTGGGCCGTGACTACTACGATGAGCAGATTGACCCAAAGACCGGCGTAGTTCTCCGGTCCCACCCACAGCGCGAGGAACGATCGGTTCCACAGGAGGATCGTGCCACCGACGGCGGTGGCGAAGAGCCACGTCAGGGTCATGATCTCCTGGCGCAGTTGGGCGGCCCGCTCGAACTCGCCACGGCCGATCACGCCTCCGAGTCCGGGCATGGTCGCGCCGACGGTGAAGAGGTGGATGCCGAGCGCAATCCGCCCAGCGTAGCCGGTGAGGACGTAGGTCGTGACGACCACCGGCGACACGACCATCCCGAGGATGATCACGTCGCTGGCGAGGGCCAGCTTGGCGATCACCTCGCCGATCGCGATCCAGGCGCTCATCCCGAGTAGCGACCGCACGTCCGCCGGTGCCGGGCGCGCCACCCCGAACGACGGCACGTAGTGCTTGACGAGGAGCCAGAAGCAGAGGCCGGTCACGGCGATCACCACGACCTGCGCGCCGGCCAGCCCGACCAAGCCGAGTCCGGCGTAGATGGCACCGGCGGTGAGCACGCCCCCGATCAGGTTGAGCCCGGCCTGGAACCCCATTCGCTTGTAGCCCAGGTTCATGCCGCGCAGCACGGACTCGGGGATCGAGGCGAGGCCGCCCACCAGCAGGCTCAGCACCAGCGCCACGCTCGCGAGCCGCACTGTCGTCTGAAGCGACGCGGGCACCTTCGTGACGATGGGGGAGAGCCACACCAGGAGGGCGCCGACCCCGGCGACGAGCGGGAGGAACCACAGCCACACGACGAGGGCGCTGCCGACCGCGCGCCGGTGCTCCATCGAGTCGTCGGCCCCCTGTTTCGTGGCGATGAGCAGGCGGAGCGCTTCGGTCGGCCGCCCGTCGGCCGCGGACATATAACCGATCAGCCGGCCGATCATCTCCCACACGCCGAACAACGAACGGCCCAGGCCCTCGACCACGATCGGTGTGACGACGAGACCGACGCCCAGCCTGGCGCCGTAGTCGAGCAGCGACTGCAGGGCGTTGAGCGAAGCCCGCTTCGTCAGCGTCGGGGCCGCGGGGGCGGGTACCTCCGCGACGCCTCCGCGCGCGGCGGCGTCACTGCGCATGGACGGTCTCGTCGCAGGCCGCGAGCACGCGCTTGACCAGCTCCTCAGGCGGGGCGCCGTCGCTGGCGAGGGAGACGACCCTCGGGCCGCCCTGCGCGGTCAGCCCGGCGATCACCCACTCGAACTCGCGCCGGTAGGCCGCGGTAAACTCGTAGACGTCCTGCTCGGAGCTGTGCTTGAGCGGATGCCCCTGCGCGCGCGTGCGGAGCCGGTGCACCAGCAGGGGATCGGCGCCGTCGAACAGCACGATGACGTCGAGCCGCGCCGCCCAGTGCGCGAGCTGCCGCCGCCACCACGCATCCAGTCGCCCGTCGCGGAAGCAGGGGTGGCCGAGCACGCGGAACTTCGCGAACGCAAACACGGGGCCTTCGTCCAAGACGACCACCCGCGGGCGGGACGCCCTGGTGCGGTGCAGCAGCAGGTTCAAGGCGTCGAGACGAATGAGCTGCTGCATGTCCTCCCAGGGCAACGAGCGGGCCGCGCCGACGAGGGCACGGATGGCGGGCAGGGTGCGCGCCGCGCTCGCGACGAGGAGCGGCCGGGGAAGCCCCCACACGCTCGTGCCCAGCACATGCGCCCGCCTGCTGAGCAGGCGCCACACCGTGGTCTTACCCGCACCCGCGGGCCCCGCCAACTCGACCACCACCGGCCGGCGCGCCACTCCTACACCTCCGACCACACGAGCACCTTCAGGTCGGCCACGACCTCGGGCAGCGGCCGTCCGGCATCGACGAGGTGCGCGCCGGTCCCGGTCCAGTCCGTCTCCCAGATGATCCGCGCGCGGGCCCGGACATAGTCGGGCGGCTCCGTGGTCTTGCGGCGCACGGCGACCTGCGGATCGACCATCAGCACGACGATCACGTCGGGGGGCGTGATGTGGCGGTAATATCCCTGCTCGGCGCGCAGCAGGCGGCGCGCCGGCGGCGTTTCGCGCCCGTGCCCGAGCAGGCGTCCGATCTCGGGCCCGACGAGCAGCCGGTTCTCGGCAATCGGATAGCGCTCGCACAACGCGATGCCGCCCGCGGCGGCGAAGCGGTGTGCCTTGGTGAACAAGCGGTAGCGGTCGCGTGCGGTGCAGACGTGGCGAAGCAAATCGAGGAAGCCGGCGCCGTCCCCGGACGCCTGGCCGGGAAACGCGCGCCCCCAGGCGCGGCGCACCTTCAAAAGGCCGCCGACCACGAGGGTCGTGAGCGAGCGCGGTGGCCGCCCGAGGTGCGCGGGCATCACGTCGAAGTACGTCGAGAGCCACGCCGCCAGCACTGCGGAACAGGTCGACTTGCCGGCGCCGTCTCCGCCCAGCAGCGCCACGACGGTGCCACCGTGCGCGAGGTGTAGGCCGCGGGCGCGAGGGAGCAGCCCTAGGCGCCGCCCGACTCTGCGGGCGAGCAGCACCGGCGGCGGGCGCAGCGCGTGGGGCCGCAGCCGGGAGTGGAGCTCGGCGCGGAGCAGCAGGCGCCGCCAGCGGGAGGTCGCCGGGCGTAGCGAGCGCGCGCACTCGTCGAAGAACGCCATGCCGATGGTGGGCAGCAGCTCCGTCAGTCGCTGCTCGAGCCGCTGGCGATTCACCTGCGACAACAGGTAGGCGAACTCCGGCCCGGCGTCCGCGAGCCAGCGCGGCGGCCGCGCGCTTACCACGTCGCGCAGGCCGTAGCGCTGCACCGCGCGCAGCACGAACAGGATGAACTCGATCTCGGGCGCCGGCACGCGGAAGGGGCGGCGCGGGACTGACGTCTCCAGCACGGCCCGCTCGATCGGAAGCCGGTACGTCGTCGTCCAGTACCCGCCGATGATCAAGCGGAAATGCACGTGGACGTGCAGCAGCGCACCCCGCCCGACGTCGTAACCGAACCAGCTGGCGGTGCCAGGCACCTGCGCCTCGGGCGGCGCCACCGCGGGCTTGAAGCCGAGCCGGTCCAGGGCGCTGTCCAGCTGCTCCGCCCAGCTGGGGTCGACCAGCAGGTCCACGTCGCCCCCGCCGCTCTCCCAGCGCTCCCGCTTCCAGTGCCCCTTCCATTGGCAGCACGCCACCCCCGCGACGTCGAGCGCCTCCCCCAGCCGCTCGAGGAGGGTCGACGCCACCGTGGTGGCTTGGCGATCGTCCAGCTTGAGCATCAGGCCGTCACCCGTAGGGCGCCCTCCTCCCGCATGATGCGCCGAGCCTCCGACAGCTCGGGGGGGAGCGGGAAATGGCGCCGACCCAGCAGCGCGCTCCCGAGCACCCACACGGTCCGCCCCATGAGCGCGAGGTCGTAGCGGAGCGAGGCACGGCGGACATACACGAGGTCGAGCGCCAGCTTCAGCGGCAGTAACCGCTCGGCGTAGCAGCGCTCCGGATCGCTCGCGTCCAGCTGCGCCTCGCCGTGCGTGTAGGCGTAGATGCTCCCCGGGCTCGTGAGCCCCGGCAACACCAGGAACGTCTCGTCGTGCAGCGGTGCGTAGAACCGCTCTACCATGCGGGGGTCCTCGGGGCGCGGGCCCACGATCGCCATGTCACCGCGCACGATGTTGAAGAGCTGGGGCAGTTCGTCGAGCTTGGCGCGCCGCAGCCAGGCGCCGAACGGGAACACCCGTGGATCGCCCTTCGCCGTGATCGCACTGCTGTAGGGTTGTCCCACGCACATGGTGCGGAGCTTGTACAGCGTGAACGGCCGCCGGTGCAGGCCGAGCCGCTGCGCGCGGTACAGGATCGAGCCGGGCCCGGCGAGCCGGATTCCGACGGCGGCCACGGCGAGCAACGGCACGACGGCGATGAGCCCGAGGCCCGACAGCAGGGCGTCGAGCAGGCGCCGGGCGCTCACACGCGGTGGCTCCGCACCACGTCCAGCACCGCTTCGATCACGTGGCCGACGTCCCCATCAGACAGGCCGGGATGGAGCGGCAGGCTGAGGATGCGTCGGTACTCCGCGTAGGCCACGGGGAAGGTGTCCGGCTTGAAGCCGTACTTGTCGCGGTAATAAGGATGGACGTGGATCGGGATGAAGTGCACCGACGTCCCGACATTGCGCTCGGAGAGCTCCTGGATGAAGCGATTGCGGTCGATCGTGAGCGTCCCTGGGCGCAGCCGTAGCACGTAGAGGTGCCAGGCGTGCTCCACCTCCGGACGCGTCACCGGCAGCTCGAGCGCCGGCTCGTCGGCGAAGGCGCCGTTGTACTGACTCACCACTTCGCGGCGGCGCCGCTGGAACCGCTCCAGCTTGCGCAGCTGGCACAAGCCCAGCGCGGCCTGGATGTCGGTCATGTTGTACTTGAAGCCAGGCAGCAGCACCTCGTAGAACCAGCTGCCCCCCTGGTCGTAACGCTGCCAGGCGTCGCGGCTCATCCCGTGGAGGCTGACGATCCGCGCGCGGGCGAGGAAATCCGGATCGCCCGTGAGCATTCCACCCTCGGCCGTCGTGAGGTTCTTGGTGGCGTAGAAGCTGAAGGCGACGGCGTTGTAGCCTCCGCCGATCAGACGACCCTTGTACCGAGCGGGCAAGGCGTGGGCGGCATCCTCGACAAGGGCGAGCCGATGGGCGCTGGCAAGCGCGCGCAGGGCGTCGAGATCGACCGGGTGGCCGGCGTAGTGCACGGCCAGGATCGCCCGCGTGCGGGGTGTGATCGCCGCCTCGACCTGGCCGGCGTCGATGTTGAGCGTGTCGGGCTCGACGTCCACCAGTACGGGCCGAGCCCCGACATGCTCGATCACGTTCACCGACGCGCTGAACGTCATCGGAGTCGTGATCACCTCGTCGCCCGCCCCGATGCCCAGGGTCACGAGCGCCGTGTGCAGGGCGGCGGTACAGGAATTGAGTGCGAGCGCCCCAGGTGCCTGCAGGTACGCCGCGAACTCAGACTCGAAGCGCCCGGTCTTGGGCCCGGTCGTGATCCAGCTCGAGCGCAGCGTGTCCACAACCTCGTGGATCTCCTCTTCGCCGAACACGGGCCGGGAGAAAGGAAGGAACTCGCTGCGCTTCGCTACCGTGCCGACCGTCATCGCTCTGCTCCGCGGGCGCCATCGCCCGATGCCGTCCGGTGTGGGGGAGTTGTGGCCGGGAGGGAGCGAACGCACGTCACATGCGCGCATGGGCGGCCAGCGGACGGCTTGGAGCGCAAGCACTTAGCGGTGGACCCCGGGTTCGCGCCCGGTTGTCCTGACACGCGTGCGTTACAGATGTGCCTGAGGGCTGCGACGCTTTACCGACCGACGGCGTCGCTCCCGGGGGTCGGCAGGGCGGGTAGCTCCAGCTCGAAGTAAAACCGCGTGCCCCAGTCGCCGGTGTCGAGCTTGAGTTCGGAACCCATCGCCCCGACCAGCTTGCGGCTGATCGCGAGACCGAGCCCCGTGCCGGAGAAGCGATACCCAGCGCGCCCCCGGGCCAGCCGGAAGGGATCGTACAGGCTCACGAGCGCGTCGGGATTGATGCCGGGGCCGGTATCGGTCACCGAGAACTCGATCCGCGGCGGTCGCCGGACGGCGCAGGCGATCTCGACGCCACCCCGCTCCGTGAACTTGAGCGCGTTGGTCGTGAGGTTGAGGAGTACTCGGCTGAGCGCCATCGGCTGGCCGAGCCGACGATCCGGCTGGGCTGTCGTCAGTTCGATGCGCAAGCCCTTCTCCTCGGACATCGGCCGCGTGATGTTCGCGACCCTCTCCAGCAGCTCGCACAGCGAGAGCGGCACTGGTTCGTTCTCAATCAGCTCCTCGCCGCGGCCCAGCTCGAGCGCGTCGCTCACGACTCCGCTCAACCCGAGCGTCACGCTGTAGATGAGCCCCAGCTGGCGGTGCTGCAGCTCGTTTATCGCACCGCTCTGGCCGCGCTGCAGCGTGTCGGCCAGGCAGAGGATGGAGGTCAGAGGGCTGCGCAGGTCGTGCACGACCTCGACCAACAGGTCCAGCGCGCTCGCGCCGGTCGCCCCCGCGCTGGGGGATTGGCTGCGGTGCCGCTCGAACGCCTCGCGGACCTGTTCGAGGGCGGTCAGGGCGTCGAGAAGGACGGACGGCGCCGTTGCAGACGCCCGGTCGGCCCACCCTTTGAGCAGCTCGGCACGCAGCATCTCGACGAGCCGCAGCCCGAGCTCGGGGGACGGGCGCGGCAGCAGCATCGACACGTATTCGGAATGCCGGCGGTCGATCGCCAGCGCGATCGCGGCGAGCAGCGCTGGCACCACGTCCCCGTTGGTCTGGGCGGCGGACTCGTCGTGCAACCGGCGGGCGACTCGGCGCGTGGCGCCGGTCACGAACGATGAGCGAACGCCTGCCAGCGGCTCGGTAGCGCCGCCGGAGATCCGGTCAGCGGGGGACAACCGCTCCGGGGCGGGATCCAGCGCACCACGAGAGAGGGTCACTCGGGGAGGGTCGGTGCGAGCGAGTCACGCTGCAGCCCGTAACGCTCCATGAGCCGGTAGAAGGTGGTCCGGTCGACTCGCGCCATGCGCGCGGCTTTCGAGAGGTTGCCCCCGGCGCGGATCACAACGTGCGTGAGGAAGCGGCGGTCGAATCGCTCGAGCAGGCGCTCGCGCGCGACGTAGTAGCCACCGTCGCCGAGCGCGGCGTCGGCGGCCGCGACCGGCTCTGGCTCGCCGGCGGTGTCCCCGATGAAGGGGATGTCCTCAGGGCGGACCTGGGCGCCGGGCTCGAGCAGCACGGCCGCGTGCTCCATCACGTTCTGGAGCTCCCGCACGTTGCCCGGCCAGGCGTAGGCCCGCAGTGCCCACACCGCCGCCTTCGTGAGCTTGGGCTGCGACGGCCGCGCGCCGCGATGCGCCTTCCAGAAGCCCTCCAGAAAGTGGTGGGCGAGCAGGGGGATATCTTCGGGCCGCTCGCGCAGCGGCGGAACGTGAAGCGGCACGACGCGCAGCCGGTAGTAGAGGTCCTTGCGGAGCGCCCCGGCACGCACCGCCTCCTCCGGGTCACGGTTCGTTGCCGCGATGAAGCGCACGTTGACGACGGCGTCGGTGCGTTCGCTGCCCACGCGACGCAGTATGCCGTCCTGGATCACTCGCAGCAGCTTGGCCTGGATCGGCGGCGTCATCTCCACGAGTTCGTCGAGGAACAGCGTGCCGCCGTTCGCCGTCTCGAGCAGCCCGGCCTTGTCACGGACGGCCCCGGTGAAGGCGCCCTTGACGTGCCCGAACATCTCCGACTCGAGGAGCGACTCCGGGAGCGCGGCGCAGTTCACCGCCACGATCGGGCGCGCGTGACGCCGGCTGTGCGCGTGGATGAACTGGGCGATCAGCTCCTTACCCGCGCCGCTCTCACCGGTGATGAACACGGACGCATCGGTGGAGGCCACTTTGCGGGCCAGCTCGATTGCCTGGCGGAACAGCGGAGCCGTGCCGAGCACCGTTAGGCGGTCGCTGTTGGCAGCCGGCGACTGGGGTAGTTGCTCGCGCGCGCGGCTCTCCCGCGCCACCACGACGGAGTGCGCGGCGCGCCCGATGAGGATCTGCAGCTGGGTGCCCGTGAACGGCTTGGGAAGATAATCCCAGGCGCCGGCCTGCAGCACTTCGAGGCTCGACTCCAGGCTGGGCCGGCCCGTGATGACGATGACGATCGTGTCGCGGTGCGTGGCGAGCGCCGTCCGCAACAACTCGATCCCCGGCACGTCCGCCATGTAGAGGTCGATGAGCACGATATCGAAGGCACGGCGCTTGAGAATCTCAAACGCTTCCTGCGCGCGCCCCGACGTCGTCACGTGGTAGCCCTCGACGCCGAGCGTGCTGGCGCAGCTCTCGCGCAACGAGCGCTCGTCGTCGATCACCAGAACGCGAATGCTCTGGCGAATCGCGGGCGAGATGGAAATGAGCTCAGTGAGGTCGCATGACCCGGCCGTCGGGCCGGTGGCGGGACCTGTGGGGATGTCGCTGTGCGAGGGCGCCGCGCGCATCGACTGACCTGCCTCCCAATGACCTGTCATTGTCCCGCGATCGGTGCCTAAAGTGACCCCTGTCACGGCGGCGATCCGGGTAGCGTGATCGGGGGAGGTAAGTGACCCAATTCCTTGGTCACTGTCAAGGTGGACGCTCGCGCCAGGGGGCGACTGGGACGGCTCACAGGTTGTAAGGGCTGTGCGACACTTTTCCGGATCGCGCGCGGGTGGTCGCGGAGGTGGCAGCCTATGCAGATGCGGCCGACCGCGTTCCGTGGGCGGCGCCGGCGGCCGCGGTGGTATCGTGCTTGCAGCGCAGCCCTGGTGCCGAACGCGGGCCCGGAGCCCGCCCCCCGCCCCTCGCCCGGAAAGTTCGAAACGCACACGATGCCGAGCCAGCTGACCGTACCTCCGCAGGAGGGCACGCCCGACCGGCGGCTCGGCGCGGCCGCGGCGGCCGCCGGTCCCGTGCGCCGCTCGGAGGCCGCCCCGTTACCCGACGACTGGCGTCGCGTCGTGGCGGCCATCGGCACGTATCGGTGGTTCGTCGTTGCCGTGACAGCCGCCGGGACGCTGGTGGGGGCGGTCGCAGCGCACTTCCTCAAGCCGACATATCAAGCCAGGGCAACGGTTTGGGTCGAGGTCCCCAACCCCGCCGCCCGGGAGCGCGACCAGGGGCCGATCGAGACGGGCCAGCTGCTAGGGACGGCGACCAGTTGGCTGGACCTCTTGCGGTCCCACGTCGTGCTGGACGATGTCGTGCGGCAGTGGCGGCTCTACCTCAAGCCGCAATCCCCGGCCGACACTGCGGCGCTCGCCACCTTCGCGGTCCCGGGCGACGTGCGACCGGGGCGCTACCGCCTCCAAGTGGACGCGACGGGACACAGCTTCCGGCTGCTCGACGTCGACGAGAACGCGGTGCTGGAGCAGGGGGCCGTGGGTAGCAACCTCGGCGTCGGGCTGGGGTTCGCGTGGCTACCGCCCGCCGCCTCCCTGCGCGGGGGGGCGAGGGTCGAGTTCACGGTGGCGACCACGAGCGAGGCGGCCCAGAAGCTTGCCGAAGAGCTGCGGGTGCGCGCCGCGCAAGACGGCAATTTCATCCGCATCGAGCGGCGCGGCCCTGATCGGCGGGTCGTGACCGGGACGGTGAACGCGGTTGCGGAGCGGTTCGTCGCTGCGGCGGCGGAGTTGAAGCGTCAGCGACTCACCCAGCTGACGGCCATCCTCAAGGACCAGCTCGACCACGCCCAGGACAACCTGCGCGCTGCTGAGGCCGCGCTGATGGCGTTTCGCGTCCGTAACGCGGTCCGCCCCTCCGAGGGGCCGGCCCAGGGGCCGGACGGCCGGCGCATCACCGCCGACCCCACCTACGCCGGCTATATGGACTTGCAAATCGCCGCCAGCGGACTCGCCCGCGACCGCGAGGCGATCGCGCAGATGCTCGTGCACGCGCCCGATTCCGGAATCGCGGTGGACCAGCTGGCGATGATCGGGGCCGTGCAGCGCTCCTCCGAGCTCATCGCGGCCCTGAAGGAGCTGACCGATCGACAGGCCGAGCTGCGCGCGCTGCGGTTCCGCTACGCCGACACGCATCCCCCGGTGCGACGCCTGGCCGCGCAGGTGGACACTCTCGCCCGGCGCGTGATTCCGGGCCTGGGTCGCGCGCTCATCGCAGGTCTCGCCGCGCGTGAGCGGGAACTGCGCCAGCGCGCCGACTCGATTACCGGGGTGCTCCGGCGTGCCCCGCCTGCGGCCCTGGAGGAAGTGCGACTGGCGCGGGATCAGGCGAACGCCGAGCAGCTCTTCTCCGACCTGCAACACCGGTATCAGGAAGCCCGGCTGGCCGAGGTGAGCACGCTCCCGGACGTGCGCATTCTCGAGCGCGCGGTGCAGCCCACCCGCCCGGCCACCAACACGGCGCCGCTCCTCGTCGTCGTGGCGTGCTTGACCAGCTTCGGCGCGGGCGTACTCGGCGCGGCGCTGCGGGATCGCGCGGATCCCAAGGTCCGCTCTCCCGAAGAGGTGACGCGCACGATGGGACTGCTGATCCTCGGCGCCGTGCCGCACGTCCACCGCGGGAAGGACATGGGAGACGACGGCGTGAAGGCCGTCGAGGCGCTTCGCGGTATCCGGCTGAACGTCCAGTACGCCTACGGGGCCGCGGGACCGCTCGTGCTCACGGTATCGAGCCCCGGACGTGGTGAGGGGAAATCGTTCGTCACGTCCAACCTGGCCCAGGCGTTTGCGGACGTGGGCTGCCGCACGCTGTTGATCGACGGCGATGTGCGGCTGGGCGCGCTGCACCGCGCGCTGCGGCGCGCACGTCGTCCGGGCCTCACCGACGCACTCGCGGGTCGCGTGACGGCGGACCAGACACTGCAGGCCACGGACCACGCATTCCTCTCATTCATCGGCGCGGGGTCACGCATGCATCGGGGTCCGGAGCTGCTGTGCTCAGCGACGGTGCCCCAGTTGATTACCGCGCTCCGTCCGGGTTACGACGTGATCCTCGTCGATAGCGCACCACTCGCCGCCGGAGTGGATCCGTACGCGCTGGGCGTCGCCACCGGTAACATGCTCCTGGTGGTGCGGCCCGACGTGACCGACCGCGCCATCGCCGAGGCCAAAGTGGAGGTGTTGCAGCGCCTGCCCGTGCGCCTGCTCGGCGCTGTGTTGAATGACGTGCGCCCGGGCTTGGCCTACAACCACTACTCGTATTCCCTCGCCGGCTACGAGATGCAGGAAGAAGACTCGGGACGCGAGGCCGGCCCGATCCTGCTGCCGGACAGCCCCTGAAGGGCGGGGATCCTCGGGGCGTGGCCACCATGCTCTCCCACTCGAAACCGCGGATCGAGCCGTTCGGGCCGCAGCATGTGGCTGCAGTGCGCGCGTTCAATCAGCGCCTGGGGGCCGGCGGCATCAGCTGGCGCTTCCCGGAGCGCTGGGTCCCTGACTGGCTCCCGAACGTCGACGGCGCACGCGTCTACCAGGAGTTCTTCCTGCTGCTGGAAGGCGAGGACGTGCGCGGGGCGTACGCGCTTAAGCACCAAGACGTCTCGCTGAGCGGGGAGATCCAGCGGGTCGGCAGCTTCTACCTCCCGCTGTCGGAGGGGGTCATCAACCCAGCCTACGGTCTCGTCGCGAGCCGGCTGCTGCAGGACGCCATGCGGAGGGTTCCGCTGCTGTACAGCGTCGGCATGGGGGGGCGCGGCACTCAGGTGGCTCGGCTGGTCCGGGCCATGGGGTGGCCGATGCAGGTCGTGCCGTTCTACTTCAAGGTGCGGCACGGGTCACGCTTCCTCCGGGAGGTCCGGTACCTGCGGCGGGGCCGGTGGGGGGCCGCGCTCCTGGATCTCGCGGCGGCGTCCGGCATCGGCGCTCTGGCCGCGCGGGTCGCGGACCTGGCGCTGACTCGGTGGCGGACGGACCCGGCGGTGCACGTCGACGCCGTGGACGAGGGCGGAGACTGGCTCGACGCGCTGTGGCGGAGTTGCGCCGCCCGCTATTCGTTTGCGGCCGTCCGGGACGGCGGCACGCTGGATCAGGTGTATCCCGCGCCCGAGCGGAACTCGCGGCTGCTGCGAATCTCACGTGGAGGTCACGCCATCGGGCTCGCCGTCGTCAGGGACGCGCCAACCTCGTTCCGCGACAGCAAGTACTTCGGCGACCTGCAGGTCGGCACGATCGTGGACGGCGTGGCAGCCCCGGACCACGCCGACGTCGTCGTGGAGCGGGCCACGCGCCAGCTCGAGGAGCGCGGCGTCGATCTGCTGGTCTCCAACCAGCTGCATCCGGCCTGGCGGACGGCCCTGCGCCGCGCCGGGTTTATCCGGGGCCCTTCGAACTTTCTCTTCGCGACGTCACCGGCGCTGGCGCAGCGGCTGCGGGCGCGTGACCCGTTGTGGCGGGCCGTTCACGTCAACCGCGGTGACGGGGACGCGCCATGGCCCGGGGATCGCGCCACGCTCGAAAACTGGCACGAACCTTTCAGCTCAGGGATTGGTCCGTAGGGCTGAGCGGGGCGCGGCAGTGCGTTGCGCAGAACGGGGTTACGCGCGCGGCAGGCAGCGGCTTGCGTCGCGGGCAGTGTCACGGTCTGCTGACAGTTGGGTGGTCGTACAGCTACAAGGAGCTCGACATGCGCGCCAAACCATCCGTGGCCCTGTACTCCACCTGCCCGCCCTACCGCGGTGGGAGCGGCGAGACCTACCTGCAGCATGTGCGTGACGTCGCTCGCTGGAGCGAAGCGGGAGGATGCGAGGGCATCCTGGTCTACACCGACAACTCGCTGTTCGACCCCTGGCTCGTCTCACAGGTCGTCGTGGAGGCCACGCGCACCCTCACCCCGCTCGTCGCCGTGCAACCCGTGTATATGCACCCGTACACAGTGGCCAAGATGATGGCCACGCTCAGCCACCTGTACGGGCGGCGCATCGACTTGAACATGGTGGCGGGCGGGTTCAAAAACGACTTGCTGGCCCTCAACGACGAGACGCCTCACGACGCCCGTTACGAGCGGCTGGTCGAGTACACGTCGATCATCCTGCAGCTGCTGGCGGGGGCCGGCCCCGTGACCTTCCGGGGCCGGTTCCACGCGGTCACCAATCTGACGCTTGTACCGAAGCTCGATCCCGGGCTATCGCCCCGGGTCACGGTGTCGGGCTCCTCGGAAGCGGGGCTCGCCGCGGCGCGCGTCCTGAACGGCTTGTCGGTGAAGTATCCGGGTCCCCTCGGCCAGGCGGAAGCGCAGCCGCAGGACGGGAACGGCGCGTACGGCATTCGCGTGGGGATCATCGCGCGCGAGCGCGAGGAGGAGGCATGGGTGACGGCGCACGCGCGCTTCCCGGAGGACCGGCGCGGTCAGGTCACCCACCAGCTGGCGATGAAGGTGTCGGACTCCTCCTGGCACAAGCAGCTATCGGACGTGTCCGCCCATCAAGGCGCCGCGGACACGTACTGGATGGTGCCGTTCCAGAACTACAAAACGTTTTGTCCATATCTCGTCGGCAGCTACGACCGCGTCGCCGAGGAGCTTGGGCGCTATCTCGCGACCGGCTGCTGCTTCATCATTCATGACGTTCCGGCGTCGGCCGATGAGTTCTCGCATATCGGCACGGTGATCGCGCGGGCGTCGGCCTCGGTGTCACAGGCATGACGCGACTGCAGGACTGGGTCGCGCGCCAAGCCGAGGGCCGTCCCGACGCCCCCGCGATCGTATTCGGGCCCGAGCGGGTCAGTTACGGCGCGTTGGAGCAGGTGAGTAACCAGCTGGCGCGCGCGCTCATCGCGCGGGGGTGCAGGCGCGGAGACCGCGTCGCGCTGCTCGTGCCGAAGTCGCCGCGCGCGATCGCCGCGATGCTCGGCGTCCTCAAGGCGGATTGCGCCTACACCCCCGTAGACCTCCGCAACCCGCCTGCGCGGGTGGAGCGGGTCCTGGAGGCCCTGCAGCCGCGGGTCGTGGTGGCGACCGGCGCGGCCCGAGAGCTGCTCGCCGCGTTGCACCGCGACCACCGGCTCGGGCGCGCGGCGATCGCGTGGCTCGAGGCTGAGGCGTGCGACCTTCCGTTCCCGGTGGCGTTCACGCTCGCCGACGTCGGCCGCAGCGAGGCGACTCCCGTGGCGTCGCGCAACGGCGACGACGACTTGGCCCACATTCTCTTCACCTCGGGCTCCACCGGAGTGCCGAAGGGCGTGACGATCACGCACGCGAACGTGCGCCATTTCGTCGAGTGGGCGGTGCGCTATTTCGGGATGGGGCCCGATGATCGCGTGTCGGGTCACTCCCCTCTGCACTTCGATCTCTCGACCTTCGACGTGTACGGTGCGTTCGCTGCCGGTGCGACGCTCTATCCCGTCGCCCCGGAGCTGAACCTGCTGCCGCACAAGGTGGCCGAGCTGATCCGGCAGGCGGAGCTCACGCAATGGTTTTCGGTGCCGTCGATTCTCCTGCATATGGCGCAGGGCGACGCCGTCCGCCCGAATGACTTTCCGGCGCTGCGTCGCCTGCTGTGGTGCGGGGAAGCGTTTCCGACACGGGGGCTGATCCACTGGATGACGCGACTGCCCCACGTCACGTTCACGAACCTGTACGGGCCGACCGAGGCGACGATCGCCAGCAGCTATTACCGCGTGCCCGCCTGCCCGACGAGCGACCGGGAGGCGGTGCCGATCGGGACGGGGTGCGAAGGGGAGGAGCTGCTGGTGCTGGACGAGCGGCTCGACCCCGTGGCCAGGGGTGGGATCGGCGACCTCTACATCCGCGGCGTGGGACTCTCGCCGGGCTACTGGTGCGACCCCGAGAAGACCCGCGCCGCGTTCGTCCCGAACCCGCACGATCCGAGCGACCGGCTGTACCGCACCGGCGATCTGGCCCGCGTGGACGAGCAGGGGCGGATCGTGCTGGTAGGCCGCGCTGACTCGCAGATCAAGATTCGCGGTTACCGCATCGAGCTGGGCGAGATCGAGGCGGCGTTACATGCGCTCGACGCCCTGTGTGAGTCGGCGGTGGTGCCGGTCGCAACGGACGGCTTCGGGGAGCCCGCGCTGGCGTGCGTCTACGTGCCGCACCGCGGGGCGGAGGTGGCGCCTGCCGCGCTGCGACAACGACTCGCCGAGCTGCTCCCGCCCTATATGCTGCCGACGCGCTGGAAACGACTGGAGCGACTGCCGCTGAACCCGAACGGCAAGGTCGACCGGCGAGCGCTCCGCGACCTGCTGGCAGCGCCGTGAGCGTGACCGGAGGTGGCGCGCGCACGAACGGACAGCTGCTCCACGAAATCCGCGCGATCTTCGTCGAGCACCTGTCCCTCGCCGTGGAGTCTCCCGAAGCCGAGCTGCTGCAGTCCGGTCTCGTGGACTCCGTGACGCTCGTCGAGCTCGTGCTCTCGCTCGAGGCGCGCTTCGGTGTGAGCCTTCCCTTCGACAGCCTCGAGATCGACGATTTCCGCACGCTCAACCGGATCGCCGGGCTGATCGAGCGGTCCACCGCCCAGGGGAGCTAGAACGCTTCGCGTTCTCGTCGCCGCGGAAGAGGCCGCCGGTGGGCAGGTGCTGCGGCTGCTGGCGGCGTCCCCACATCGCGTGGTCGGCGTGCTCACCGCCGGACTGGGGGACGCGGTGCCGGGGGAGCGCGTGTGGCCTCCGGAGCTCGTGAAGGATCCCGCCTTTGCGGCCACCGTCCGCGCCGAGGGCGTCGATCTCCTGCTGAACATTCACTCCCTGTGCGTCGTGCATCGCGACGTCCTCGCGGCGCCGCGTCTCGGCAGCTTTAATCTCCATCCCGGGCCGTTGCCGGGATACGCCGGGCTCAACGCGCCGAGCTGGGCCATCTACCAGGGCGAGCGCAGCCACGCGGTCACCCTCCACTGGATGGACGCCGGTATCGACACCGGGGACATCGTGGCGACTGCGGCGATCGAGATTACGCCCGCCGACACGGGGTACACGCTGAGCGCGAAGTGCGTCCGGGCCGGCGTGCCGCTGGTCGCCGCTCTGCTCACCGCCGCGGACGCCGAGCCTCCGTGCATTGGGCGCGTCCCGCAGCCCGCTGGGGTGCGTCGGTACTTCGGCCGGAGCGCGCCCCACGGCGGCTGGGTCGTGTGGAGCGAGCCGGCGCAGCAGATCGTGGACTTCGTGCGCGCCGCCGATTACTCCCCGTTTCGCTCGCCGTGGGGCCACGCGCGCACCCGGCTCCCGCCCGACGGGCGCGAGATCGCAATCGTGACGGCCGGGCGCACCGGGCGCGGCACCGCGGGAGCGCGCGCCGGCACCGTGGGCGAACCTGTCGGGGACGAGGTGCTGGTCGCCGCCGCCGACGAGTGGGTCCGGGTGCGGTGCGTGCGACTCGATGGTCGGCAAGTCGTGCCCGCCGCGGTGTTGCCGGCCGGTGCCTGCCTCGCGACGTGAGCCGGGCCTAGCCGCCCGGGCTGATCTTGAAGCCCCGGATCCAGCCGCCCGCGGTGCCGGCCTGCACCGCCCGCAGGGCGGAGGTCGCCCGTGTCAAAAGATCGAGCGGGCCGAGCGCGGCACGGTGGAAGTCGCGCACGGCGTGATACCCGGCGCGCAGCCGTAGCGGGTGCTCGAATCTCGGGGGGGCGGCGGCGCGTGCGATGGCGCGCCCGAGCCGTGTGCCGAGCCGCCGCGCGCCCCGCGCGTCAGCATCAGGCGCCAGGACGGCGAACTCGGCGCGCCCCAGCCGGCCGATCGCGTCGGACGACCGGCCGGCTTGCTTCAGGCCGTGGACGACGGCGTCCACCGCGGCGCCCAGCTGCAGGGCGGCCGCGGCCCGATCCCGCTGGGCGTGACCGCCCGGCAGCGCCGGCGCCAGCACGACACAGGCGAGCGCCGCCCCGCGCCGGTCCGCTTGGGAAGCGAGGTCCCGCGCTCGCAGCGTCAGCCCGCGGCGGTTGTAGAGCCCGGTCGCCCAATCCAGGAGCCCCTCCTCGCGCGCGCACTCGGCCGCGGACTTCAGACGCACGAGGGCCTCGAGCCGCAGCACCAGCTCTTCCGAGTCCATCGGGAGGCCCCACAGGTCGCTCGCGCCGGCGCGCAGCGCAGCGATGAGCCGCAGCCGTGACACCGGACCTATGCCGATGAGGATGATCGGCAGCTCGGCGGGGACGTCAGGGTCCTGGCGCAGGCTCCGCACCAGCGCAGCCACGTCGGTCTCAGGGAGGGATTCGGTGAGCAGGATCGCGTCACTCGCCTGCGTGCGCGCAGCGGCCGCCACCTCGGGTCCGGCATGCAGCTGCAGCACCTGCACGCCGGACGGGCCGAGGATGCTTGCGAGCGAACGAGCGGACCACTCGTTCGCGTCCGCCAGCAGCACCAGCCGGGGCCGGATGGGGATCGGATCGGGCATAAGACGCCCCCCAGCGTCTCGAGAGTTGCGCGATCAGAGAGAGGGCGTTTCAGCTGACCGGTGTGAGCGGTCGTGCGTCACCATCGGCCCCCGCGCGCCATGGTGCAGGAGTCGTGCACCCGGCGCGAGCGTCGACCGCGGTGCGCCAACCCGCTTGTCGGCGCGAAGTTAGCGTGGGCGGCTCCGGTGCTCGCCGCGGTCGAAAACGCGGGAATCCGGTGACAAGCTGTAACTGGACTGCCGCGGTTCGCTGCGGCCACGGCCGGCCGCGGCGTCTGCCCGGTCGCCGCGGTCGCCCCTAACTGGCGCGCTGGCAAGCGGCTAGGGCCTCACATCAGGGCTCGTGGGAGCAGCGCCCCGAGGCCCCAAACTTGAAAGGGACGCGGGGCGATGTGTGGGATCGTGGGGTACGTCGGTGCCCGGCAAGCCGGGCCAATCCTCCTCGAGGGGCTGCGGCGCCTCGAGTACCGCGGCTACGACTCCGCTGGCATCGCCGTCCAGAATGGGCATGCCTTCGCCGTCCGGAAGCTCGCCGGCCGCGTCAACGTGCTCGCGGAGGCGCTCGCGCGTCTGCCCCTCGCGGGGACGAGCGGCATCGGCCACACGCGCTGGGCCACGCACGGTGCGCCCACCGAGCGCAATGCCCACCCGCACGTCGATTGCCGGGGGCGGGTCGCCGTGGTGCACAACGGCATCATCGAAAACGCGGACGCCCTGCGGGCGGCGCTGGAGCGGAGCGGCCATCGGTTCGGCACCGAGACCGACACCGAGGTGCTGGCGCACTTGATCGAGGCGGCGCCGGGGACGACGCTGGAAGAGCGCGTCGCCACCGCACTCGCCGAGGTTGTCGGGACGTATGGGATCGCCGTCATGTCCGCCGACGAGCCGGCAAAGATAGTGGTGGCGCGTCACGGCTCCCCGGTGCTGCTGGGCATCGGCGAGGACGAGTTCTTCGTGGCCTCGGATGCGTCGGCGGTGCTCGCCCACACCCGCTCCGTGGTCTATCTCGACGACGGCGACATCGCGGTGCTCACTGCGGACCGGTACCACGTGATGGACGCCCAGGCTCACGTGCAGGTGCGGGAGGTGAGCGACATCGCGTGGGACCTCGAGGCCATCGAACTGGGGCGCTACCCGCACTTCATGCTGAAGGAGATCTGCGAGCAGCCGGAGACCGTGAAGAGCACGTTGCGCGGGCGCCTGCTGTTCGAGGAGGGCACGGCTCGCCTCAACGGACTCAACCTCTCTGTGGAGGCGTGCGCCGGCATCAGCCGAATCGTGATCGTCGCGTGCGGCACGTCGTGGCACGCGGGGCTCGTGGGACGGCACATCATCGAGGAGTTGGCGCGCCTCCCCGTCACCGTGGAATACGCCTCGGAGTACCGCTCGCGCCGCCAGCCGGCCATCCCGGGCACGCTCACGCTGGCGATCTCGCAGTCAGGCGAGACCGCGGACACGCTGGAAGCGATGCGGGCCGCGAAGGCGTCGGGCTCCCGGGTGCTGGGGATAGTGAACGTGGTGGGCTCGACAATCGCCCGCGAGGCGGACGGTGGCATCTACCTGCATGCCGGTCCGGAGATCGGGGTGGCGTCGACCAAGGCGTTCACGTCGCAGATCGTTGCCTTGACGCTGCTCGCCCTGTGGCTCGGTCGCCAGCGGGGCCTGTCGCTCGAGATGGGGCAGGAGATCGCGTGCCAGCTGGCGCGGCTGCCGAGCCACATCACCCGCGCGCTGGCGCTCGAGCCTCGCGTACGCGCCGTCGCCGAGGCGTACGCCGGGCGGGGCAGTTTCCTCTACCTTGGCCGCGGCGTGAGCTTCCCGGTCGCGCTCGAGGGCGCGCTCAAGCTCAAGGAGATCTCCTACATCCACGCCGAGGGCTACCCCGCCGCGGAGATGAAGCACGGACCCATCGCGCTCATCGACACGGACATGCCGGTCGTGTTCGTCGCGCCCCGGGACGACGTCTACCGCAAGGTGCTGTCCAACATGCAGGAGGTGAAGGCGCGCGGGGGGCACGTCATCGCCGTCACGACAGAGGGCCGCGACGACCTCGGCACGCTGGTTGACCACCGCCTGAGCGTGCCCGCGACCGCGCCGCTGCTCTCGCCCGTGCTCACCACGATCCCGCTGCAGTTGCTGGCGTACCACCTGGCGGTCGTGCGCGGCTGCGATGTGGATCGCCCCCGCAACCTCGCCAAGAGCGTCACGGTGGAATGAGGACCTCATGAACAACGTCCGTCGCGTCGCGATCGCTGCAGCCGTCGTCCTCCTCGCCGCCGCCGCAGTCACGGCGGGCGAGGCCCAAGGTAGCGACGCGGCCGGCAGCGTCGGCCTGCGGGCCACGCGCGCAGCGCTGGAGGACCGGGCTCGGCGGGTGGAGGGGGAGTCGCGCTCGGCGGCGCTCGGCAAGGACGCGCGGGAGAGTGCAGCGCGGGAGGCCGCGGCCATCCGGGCGCGGCTCATCGCGGGGGACTTCGCGGTCGGCGATCGCATCCGACTGGCCGTCGAGGGAGAGAAAGAGCTGTCGGACACCTTCACCGTCGGGCCGGGGCGGCTGCTCCCCTTGCCCGGCATCGGGGACGTGCCGCTCGAGGGCGTGCTCCGCACCGAGCTGCAGGCGTACCTGACGCGACGGTTGGCGCAGAACCTCAACGACCCCGTGGTACGAGCCCAGGCGTTCGTGCGGCTCTCGATCCAGGGCGAGGTGACGCGGCCGGGCTATTACGGGATTCCGGCTGAAGCGCTGCTGTCGGACGCGCTCATGGCGGCGGGGGGCACGGCGCCGTACGCGGACATGCGCAAGCTGCGCATTGACCGCAGCGGGGCGTCGATCTGGGAGGGGAGGGCGCTGCAGCGGGCGATCGCCGATGGCCGCACCGTCGACGAGGCGGGCCTCGTCGCCGGGGATCAATTCATCGTACCGCGCCGCGCCGGGACGAGCGCCGGAGAGGTGCTCCGGTTCGGGGGGTTCCTGTTGAGTATCCCGGTCACCATCTACACGCTGACGCGTATCTTCTGAGCCCCTCCGTCCTCTCGGTCGTCGGTGCGCGGCCGAACTTCATGAAGCTCGCGCCGGTGGCGCGGGCGCTCGCCGCGCGGGGTGTGCGGCACGTCGTCGTGCACACCGGGCAGCATTACGACCCGGAGATGTCCGATGCGTTCTTCCGGGACCTGTCGTTGCCGCGACCGGACTATGCCCTCGGCGTGGGCTCCGGCTCGCACGCGCGACAGACCGCGGCGATCATGGATCGGTTCGAGCCGATCTGCGAAGCCGCTGCGCCCGAAGTCGTCCTGGTGTATGGTGACGTCAACTCGACGGCCGCCGCCGCGCTCGTGGCGGCGAAACTCGGCATCGCAGTCGGCCATGTGGAGGCGGGGCTGCGCAGCCGCGATCGCACGATGCCGGAGGAGATCAATCGCCTAGTAACCGATCACGTCGCCAGCCTGCTGTTCGCGCCCTCGCGGGAGGCGGCAGAGAATCTCTGCCGCGAAGGGCTGTCGCCGGAGCGCATCCATTTCGTCGGCAACGTGATGATCGATTCCCTCGTCGCGACCATTCCGGCGGCGCGGGCGCTCGCAGCGCCGCGCGCGCACGGCGTCGCGCGGGGCGAGTACACCATCGCGACGCTGCACCGCCCGGCCAACGTGGACGATGCGGCGACGCTGTGCGAGTTGCTCGGCGCCCTGGGGCAGCTCGCCGCGGACGGGCCGGTGCTGTTTCCCGTGCATCCGCGCACGCAGGCCCGCATCCGTACGCTGCGTCTCACGGTCGGGGCAGGTGACGGCGTGCGCCTGCTCGAGCCGCTGCCGTATCTGGAGATGCTGGGATTGATCAGCGACGCCGGGCTCGTGATCACCGACTCGGGCGGCCTCCAGGAGGAGACGACCTGGTTGGGCGTGCCCTGTGTCACGGTGCGCCCGAACACCGAGCGGCCGATCACCTGCACCATCGGCACCAACCGGCTGGTCAGCCCGCATCGGGAGGCGATTGCGCAGGCGGCGCGAGCGGCACGGGCGCAGCGGCCTCCGACGCCGCCGGTGATCGAGCGGTGGGACGGGCGCGCGGCAGAGCGGATCGCCGCCGTGCTGTGCGACGGGGCGCGCTCGGGCTGAGCGGGGGAGGGCGGGATGCGCGGAGTTCTCCAGCGAATGCGTGATCTGCTGCGCCTGTTCGTCACAGGGCACGCGCAGCGGGTGTGGCATGCGGTACGCGAACGGCTGTACTCGAACGGCGGCTCCCTCGGGCTGCGGCGCGATCTTGCGGTGCCGTTCCCGGCGCCGGCCGCGAAGCTCCCGATCCAGGTGCGCCCGCTCGCGCCCGAGGACGACCTGTCGTTTCTCGACGTCGACCAGCCGGGGCTCGCTGCCGACCAGGTGTTCGCGCGGCTCGGGCAGCAGCGCATACTCCAGTCCGGCCTCGCGACGTGCTACGTCGCCATCGGTCCGGAGGGCAAGCCGTGTTACATGCAATGGCTCATCCCCTCGAGCGAGAACGATCGCGTGCGGACCTTCTTCGGGAATCTGTACCCGCAGCTCGGTCCGGACGAGGTGTTGCTGGAGGGGGCGTACACTCCGGAGGCGCACCGCGGGCAGGGGATCATGGCGAGCGCGATGGCGCAGATCGCCCAGCAGGCGGCCCACTCCGGCGCCCGCTGGGCGATCACGTTCGTGGACGAGGGCAATACGCCGTCGCTCAAAGGCTGCGAGCGGGCGGGGTTCGCGCCGTACCTGCGGCGCGTCGAAATGTACCGCGCGTTCTACCGCGTCATCGCGTTCGTGCAGCTGCTCACCTCCGCGTTCCCAGGCGATCGCTAGGACGGTTCCCCGACTGCGAGCGAGCGCCCCCGCGCCCGCTGGCAGCGACGTGGCTTGCTGCGTGTTACTGTATGATCGTGACCAGGCGCCCGACGCGGCTGCGGATCCTGCTGGCCGACGACCACCACGTGGTGCGACAGGCCCTGCGAGCCCTGCTCGAGCGGCACGGCTTCGAGATCGTCGCCGAAGCCTCGGATGGTCGGGCGGCGGCAGAGATGGTGGCAACGCTCCGGCCCGACGTGGCGGTGCTTGATGTCGCGATGCCGGTGCTGGGCGGCGTGGATGCCGCCGCCGCCATCGCTCGAGTCACCCCCGGCACCCGAGTGATCCTGTTGACGGCGCTGAGCGACGCGCAGTTCGTTGCTGCCGCGCTGCAGGCCGGAGTGCGCGGGTTCGTCGCGAAGGTCCAGGACATCGAAGAGCTGGTCCATGCGATTTGGGAGGTCTCGGGAGGGGGGTTGTACGTCAGTCCGGAAGCCTCGCAGGCCGTGCTCGACGCCGTGAGCGCTTCGCACCCCGCTGCCGGACGCCTCAGCGAGCGCGAACGGCAGGTTCTGAAGCTCGTCGCCGAAGGCAAGTCGACCAAGCAGATCGCCCAAGTCCTCGAGATCAGTGTGAAGACGGCCGAGTTTCACCGCGGCCGGGTGATGGAGAAGTTGAATATTCACGACACCGCTGGGCTGGTGCGCTATGCCATCCGCGAAGGGCTCATCCTCCCCTGACCGGGGCTTCACCCGGGTACGGAGTTAGGGTTTCCCCAGTATCACCTGTTGCGCCCGTACAACATCCTTGATCGGCATGGAAGATGCTTAATGTGTGAGGGCGCCGCATCCTTCGAGGAACACGCCTGACGAGTCACGTCCCTTCCGCTCCGTCCGCGCTGGCGCTCGTTGTGAGCGGTGATGAATGGTCGGCCCGCTCGCTGGAGACCATGTTGCAGCCGGCTGGGTATCGCGCGCTTCGGGTGGCAACCGCCGCGGCAGCGCGGGAGCGCGCGCGGAGCGCGCGGCCCGACTTCATCATCATTATCACCCCCCTTCCTGGTGAGAACGGCCTCGAGCTGTGCGAGGCGTTGCGACGGGATCCGTCGATCACGCCGGCCGCACCGATCATCGGCGTCGTGACGGGTGCGCTCCCCCGAGAGCTATACCTGCGCTGGCTGCGCGCAGGGGCGTGGGACTGCCTGGCACTGCCGCTCGATGTGGAACAACTGCTGCTGCGGCTCGGGAATTACCTGCGGGCGAAGCGCGAAGCTGATCGTGTAGAAGAAGCACTCCTCCTGGATCCGGCGACCGGACTGTACAACGCGCGCGGGCTGAAGCGCCGGGCCCGCGAGCTCGTGGCCGAGGCCGTGCGCTTGCATGCCGCGCTGGCGTGCGTGGTGTTCGGTCTCGATCCGCAACCGGACGCACGAGGCAGCGAGCCCAGCACGGTGGGGAGCGCGGCCGTACGAGATCGTGTCGGATTGGTGCTGCGGACCCACGGCCGCATATCCGACACGATCGGCTGGTGGGTCGGCGAAGAGCTTGCGGTCCTCGCCCCAGCCACCGATGCGGACGGCACGGTGAAGCTCGCCCAGCGGCTGGTGCACGCGCTCGGGACGGCGCCGCCGGAGGGCGGGGTCTCCCTTGGGGCGCTCGAAGTCCGGGCCGGCTACGAGGCCGTGGCCGATATCCACGCTGCGCCGCCAGAGCCGGAGGACTTGTTGGCGCACGCGAGCGCGGCCTTGCAGCGCGCACGCGCTGGGGACGGTGGGGAGCGGATCCGGCGCTTCCAGTCGTCCGGGGAGCCCTGAGTCGGCCGACGCCGCCGCCTCTCGCGGTTACCGCGGAGTGACACGCTCCGGCGGGTCTGATAGCTTCACCGCATGGCTGATCCCACCCTGTTCCAGCGCTCCGCCGAGCCCCTCGCGGCCCGCATGCGGCCCACCACCCTGGACGAGTTCCTGGGCCAGGAGCACCTGCTCGGTCCGGGGAAGCCCCTGGGCGAGCTGATCCGCCGGGGTGAGATCGGGTCGTGCATTTTCTGGGGGCCGCCGGGCTCGGGAAAGACGACGCTCGCCAGGATCATCGCCCGCTACACCGACCGCCACTTCGAGCCGTTCTCGGCCGTCACGGAAGGCGTGGGACGGGTGCGGGAGCTCATCAAGCAGGCGGCGGAGTGGCTCCAGTACGAGGGGCGGGGCACGATCCTGTTCTGCGACGAGATCCACCACTTCAACAAGGCGCAGCAGGACGCCTTCCTCCCCTGGGTCGAGAACGGCACGATCACCTTGATTGGCGCGACGACCGAGAACCCGAGCTTCGAGCTGCGGGGCGCGCTGCTGTCGCGTTGCCGGGTGTTCGTGCTCGAGCCGCTGCAGGACGAGCACATTCGCACGGTGATAGCGCAGGCGCTGGAGCACGGGGGCGTAGGGCGTGGGGCGTTGGGTGTTGAGCTGTCGGACGACGCCGTCGCCGCGTTGGTGCAGTACGCGCAGGGTGACGCGAGAAGGGCCTTGAACGCGCTCGAGGCCGTGCGGCAGTACACCGAGACGTCCCACGCTCCACGCCCTATGCCCCGCGAGATCGTGCTGCAGGTGCTCGAGCGCCCGCTCCCCAAATACGACAAGGCTGGCGAAGAGCACTTCAATCTCATCTCGGCGCTCCACAAGGCGGTGCGCGGCTCCGACGTGGAGGGCTCGCTCTACTGGCTGGCGCGGATGCTCGCGGGCGGCGAGGACCCGCTGTACCTCGCCCGCCGCCTCGTGCGCATGGCCGCCGAAGACGTGGGGCTCGCCGATCCCCGGGCCCTCACGGTGGCGCTGGCGGCGAAAGACGCCTACCACTTCCTGGGAAGTCCGGAAGGAGAGCTCGCGCTGGCGGAGGCGACCGTGTATCTCGCCACCGCGCCCAAGTCGAACCGCGTGTACGAGGCGTTCGGGCGGGCGACGGACGCCGCGGCCGAGCACCCCACGGCCGCCGTGCCGCTGCACATCCGCAACGCCCCGACGAAGCTGATGGAAGAGCTGGGCTACGGCGCCGGGTACAAATACGCGCACGCCTACGAGGACGCCTACGTGCCGCAGGACTACCTGCCGGAGGCACTGCGCGGCGCGAAGTGGTACGAGCCAACGGAGGTCGGGTATGAGAAGACGGTGAAGGAGCGGATGGAGTGGTGGGAGAAACTCAAAAAGAGCGTGGGGAGTGGGGGAGTGGGACGCTCCGATGAGTAGTCGGCGGCAGCTCGCTACCGCCCTCTACCGCCTGCTACCGCCCTTTACCGCCCTATTGGGCGCCTGCGCGACGTTGGGCAAGCTGTCCTTCAAGGAGCCCGACGTTCGGCTCGAGCGCATCGACATCACGGGGCTCTCGCTCGGCGGCGGGACGATGGACCTGGTGTTCGACGTGTACAACCCCAACACGTTCCGTATCAGATCGACACGCATGGAGGTCGCCCTCGACCTCGAGGAGACACACTTTGGGACGGCGCTGCTCGAGCGGCCGCTCGACCTCTCGCCGGAGAACCATAGCCGCGTGGTCGTGCCCACGCGGTTCGAGTGGGCGGGGATGGGCGCCGGGGCACGCGCCCTGCTGACAAAGCGGGCGGTGGGGTACGGGCTCGTCGGGAAGGTGATCCTGGATACGCCACTCGGCGACCAGACGGTGGAGCTGAAGGGCAAGGGCAACGTACCTCTCCGCAAGCTGGTGCGGTGACTGGCAGGCGTGGGGAGTGGGGAGTGGTTCGTGACGGCGCGGACCGGATACACGATGCGCGTCGCATCGAACCACTCCCCAGTCACCACGCCGTTGCTACCTTATATGGAGCGCCCGTGATCCGAGCGGAGGTTCGCTAGCATCCGTCAACTCATAGACATCCAGCCGCCCGTCGAGCGCGCCTTTCTGGTCGGCGCCCCGCGCAAGGGGACGGCCGACGCGCAACAGGTGGAGGAGCATCTCGCGGAGCTGGCGCGCCTCGCGGACACGGCCGGCGCGGCGGTGGTCGGCCGGACCTCGCAGCGGATCGAGGCGCCCACGCCCAACTTCTATCTCGGACAGGGGAAGGTCGAGGAGCTGAAGGGGATCCTCGCCGACGTCCACGCCACGCTGGTGCTCGTCGACGAGCCGCTCTCGCCCGTGCAGGGAGTCAACCTCGAGAAGGCGCTCGCGGTGCGGGTCATGGACCGGAGCGAGGTCATTCTCGACATCTTCGCGACCCGGGCCCGTTCGGCCGAAGCCAAGATGGAGGTGGAGCTCGCACAGCTCGAGTACCTGCTGCCGCGGCTCACCCGGATGTGGACGCACTTGTCGCGCATCCGCGGCGGCATCGGGTTGCGGGGCCCGGGCGAGACCCAGCTCGAGACGGACCGGCGCGCGATCCGCCGCAAGATCTCGGTCCTGAAGAAGCGCCTGGAGGACGTGGCGGACCACCGCGCGAACCAGCGGCTCGGGCGCCGCGAGTGCCCGAGCGGCGCGCTCGTGGGCTACACCAACACCGGCAAGTCGAGCATCCTGCGGGCCCTCACCGGCGACGACATCTTCGTCGAGGATCGCCTGTTCGCGACCCTCGACACGCTCACCCGCGAGGTGGACGTGGGCGAGGGCTACCGCTTCCGGCTCAGCGACACCGTCGGGTTCATCCGCAAGCTGCCGCATCATCTGGTGGCGTCGTTCCGCGCCACGCTCGAAGAAGCGCGCGCGGCGGACCTGCTACTGCACGTGATCGACGCGGGACACCCGAGCTGGGAGGAGCAGGTGGAAGTGGTGGACAAAGAAATGCGGAACGTGGAACGCGGAACGCGGAACGAAAGTGGAAGTATCGAGCGGAAGCGCGTGATTTATGTCTTCAACAAGGCCGACTTACTCCCCGACCCAGAAGCGTTTCTCGCACAGGTCCGGGAGCGCTACCCGCACGCGGTCCTCACCTCGTCCGTTCCGCCTTCCGCGACCGACAGGGAGTCCTTTAGGGCATTCCGCACTCCGCATTCGGGCGGGGTGGAAGAGCTGCGGGCGGTGCTGCGCACCTCCGCTCAAGCTCTCCGTCCGCTGGCACAGATCCGGGTGCCCGTGGGGGATGGGAAGCTCCTCGCGGCGCTGCACCGCGACTCCGAGGTGATGGCCGAGATCCAGGTGGACGGCGTGGTGGAGGTAACGGCGCGCGTCGAGGCGTGGCTGCTCGGCAAGCTGCGGCGCGAGGGCGTGGAAGTCGTCTTGGGGGGCGGCCTCTAGCTTAAGTCGTTGTGGGGCCGGTATATTTGCGCCGCATCCTTCGCACACGGGAGTTCGCTCTGCACTACCTCATCACCGGCGGGGCCGGTTTCATCGGGTCGCATCTCGCCGAAGCGCTGCTCGACCGAGGCGACACCGTCACCGTGATCGACGACCTGTCGACGGGGTCCGCCCGCAACATCGCCGGGCTCAAGGAGAACCCGCGGTTCCGCTCGGTCGTCGCCTCGATGACCGACGCCCCGTTGCTGGGCGAGCTGGTCGACGCCGCGGATCAAATCTTTCACCTCGCGGCCGCCGTCGGGGTGAAGCTCGTCGTAGAGAGCCCGGTGCGGACGATCGAGACCAACCTGGGCTGTACCGAGCTGGTGCTCGCGGCGGCGTGCCGGAAGCACAAGAAGATCCTGATCGCGTCCACCTCGGAAGTGTACGGCAAGAGCAACCGCATCCCGTTTCGGGAGGATGGCGATCTGGTCCTGGGACCGACGTCCCGGGGCCGGTGGAGCTACGCCTGCTCCAAGGCGATCGACGAATTCCTGGCGATCGCTTACTGGCGCGAGCGGCGCTGCCCGACGCTGGTGGCCCGGTTCTTCAATACCGTAGGGCCCCGCCAGACGGGGCGCTACGGCATGGTGGTGCCCCGCTTCGTCGGCCAGGCGCTGCGCGGGGAGCCCATCACCGTGTACGGCGACGGGCAGCAGTCCCGCTGCCTGACGCACGTCAGCGACGCGGTGCGCGCGGCGATCGGCCTCATGGACTCGGACCGCGGGGTCGGCGAGGTCTTCAACGTGGGCAGCGACGAGGAGATCCGGATGGTGGAGCTCGCCGAGCGCGTGCGGCGGCTGACCGAGTCCGAGTCCGACATCGTGTTCGTCCCGTACCGCGAGGCCTACGGTGACGATTTCGAGGACATGCCACGGCGCGTGCCCTCGCTGGAGAAGATCCGGGCGGCGATCGGCTACGCGCCGCGGGTCGGCCTGGACGAGACCTTGCGGTCGGTGATCGCCTACCATCGCTCGTTGGAGCCCACCCCGGCATGAGCGCGCTGCTCGAGAGCGCGGTCGTCGTGACCGCGTCGCTGCTCGCCGCGCTGGTGCTGACGCCGGCCGCCCGCTGGCTGGCGCTGCGGGTCGGCGTCGTCGCGCACCCCATGAGCGAGCGGTGGCACCGCCGGCCCACGGCCCTGTTCGGCGGGGTGGCGGTGGGGCTGGCGACGGTGGTCGGCGTCGGGGTCGCCGCGCTGCTCGGGCCCAGCTATGGGGCGGAGATCGAGAGCGTTCTCAGGGGCACGGCAGTGGGCGTCGCCCTCAGCGCCGCGTTGATGTTCCTGGTCGGGCTGCTCGACGACGTGGTCCGCCTCCGGGCCCAGCTCAAGTTCGTGCTGCAGCTGCTGGCCGGCGTCACGCTGCTGAGCTTCGGGGGGCTGCTCGACGTGTCGCCGTGGTACGTCGCCAACGTGGTGTTGACCTTATTCTGGTTCGTCGCCCTGACGAACGCCTTCAACCTGCTAGACAACATGGACGGCGTCGCCGCCGGGGTCGGCGCCATCGCCGCCTTCTTTCTCGGCGTCACCTTCGCCCGCCAGCAGGCGTGGCTGCACGCGGCGCTCGCCTGGTCGCTCGCGGGGGCGACGCTCGGCTTCCTGCGCTACAACTTTCACCCGGCGCGGATCTTCATGGGCGACGCCGGCAGCCTGTTCCTGGGCGCGGCGCTCGCGGGCCTGGCGGCCACCTCGCCCACCGTGGTGTCGGGGAGCCTCGTGTCGATTCTGTTCGTGCCGCTGACGCTCGTGGCGATCCCGATTCTCGACACGGCCCTGGTCGCCATCACGCGGACGCTGGCGGGACGCTCGATCGCCGAGGGCGGACGGGATCACACCACGCATCGTCTGGTGGCGCTGGGCCTGGGGGAGCGACAGGTGGCGCTGTTGCTCTACGCCTTCGCGGCGCTGGGCGGCTTGGTGGCGCTGTTCTTGACGCGCCTCGACGCCGGGCTGGGGATCCTCGTGGGGAGCGTGTTCCTCATCGCGATGTGCCTGCTCGCGGCGTACCTGAGCCGGCTGCACGTGTACGAGCCGAACGGGGCCGGGCCGCCGACGCGCTTCACCTTGCTGCTGGGGAACCTCGTCTACAAGCGCCGGCTGGCCGAGATCCTGCTGGACGTCGGCCTGGTCGCGCTCGCGTACTACGGTGCCTACCGGCTGCGGTTCGACGGGCTGCTCCCCGCCGACTACGCCCGGGCGTTCGAGGCCACGCTCGGGCTCGTCATCGCCATCAAGGTCACCGTGTTCGCCCTGTGCGGCGTGTACCGCAGCATCTGGCGCTACGCGGGCATCGTCGACCTGTACCGCATCGTCGGCGCGATCGTCATCAGCACGGTCGCGATCCTCGTGTACGCGGAGTGGCGGGTGCCCGCCCTCGCCCGATCGCACAGCGTGATCTACATCGACGCCCTGCTGACCGCGGCGCTCGTGCTCACGGCGCGGCTGTCGTTCCGTTCCCTGGAGGAGCTGCGGAAGTCGCTGCAGGTCGCCGGCGAACGCGTGCTGATCTACGGAGCCGGCGACGGGGGCGAGCTCGTTTTGCGCGGGCTCCTGATCAACCAGGTGCTGAACATGCAGCCGGTCTGCTTCCTGGACGACGATCCGCGGAAAAAGGGCTTGCGGATGCACGGCTTGCCGGTGGTCGGGGGCCACGCCAGCCTGGACTGGGCGGTGGAGCGGTATGGCGTGACGAAAATCCTGCTCGGCACGCGGAAGCTGTCGCCCGAGACACTCGCGGCCGTCCGGGCCCTGGCCGCGCGGCGGGGCACCGAGCTGGTCCAACTGGATCTCGACTTCCACGCCGTCACCGCGCAGCAGCAGTCCACCACCAGGGAGACCCCTGCGCATCCCCTGACGGTGTCGCGCGTCAGGGGTGCCTGATCGCCGTGTCTCGGGATGCGCCGGCGGCGAGGAGCGGCGAGCCGGTCCTGGTGGTACGCATCATCGCGCGGCTCAACGTCGGCGGGCCGGCGTGGCACGTCGTGCTGCTCTCGGCCGGGACGCAGGCCCGCTATCCGACCCTGCTGGTCGCGGGCAGCGTGCAGCGCGGCGAGGCGGACATGTCCGGGTTCGCCCGCGAGCGCGGGGTGGCGTTCCTCAGCATTCCGGAGCTCGGCAGGACGCTCCATCCGCTGAATGACGTCGTCGCGCTGTGGAAGCTGTGGCGGCTGTGCCGCACGGCCCGCCCCCACATCGTGCATACGCACACGGCGAAAGCAGGCACGCTGGGCCGTCTGGCGGCGTGGCTGGCGGGCGTGCCGGTGCGCGTGCACACCTTTCACGGGCACGTCTTCCACGGCTATTTCGGGCGCCTCAAGACACTCTTCTTCATCACGGTGGAGCGCGCACTCGCGCGCATCACCACGAAGTTCGTCGCCATCAGCCCGCGGCAGGCCAAGGACGTCGCCCGCTATCTCGGGTTGCCGCCGGACCGGGTCGGCGTGATTCCGCTGGGTCTCGACCTGGACCGGCTTCTCAAGGCCGATGCCGAGCTCGAGCGGCGTCGCTTCCGGGACGAGATCGGCGCGCGGTCGGACGTGGTCGTCACGATGGTCGGTCGCCTCACCGCCATCAAGAACCACGCGCTCGCGCTGCGCGCTTTCGCCCGGCTGCCGCACGGGAGCCCGCGGTTCCTGCTGGCGCTCGTCGGGGGCGGCGAAGAGGAGGGGCGGCTGCGCGAGCTGGCCTCTCGCCTGGGCCTCGCCGAGCGCGTGCGGTTCCTCGGCTGGCGCAGGGATCTCGCAGCCGTGTACTACGGGTCGGACATCGTGGCGCTGACCTCGGACAACGAGGGCACCCCGGTGTGCCTGATCGAAGCACTGGCGTGCGGCCGCGCGGTGGTCGCCACGAACGTGGGCGGCGTCGCGGACGTGCTGGAGGAGGGGCGGCTCGGGCTGCTGGTGCCTCCCCGGGACGAGGCCGCGCTCGCGCGGGCGCTGCTCACCCTCGCTGATGGCTCCGCGCGGGAGCGATTCGGGACGACCGGGAGCACGGCGATCGGCGAGCGGTACGGAGTGCAGCGCCTGGTCAGGGACGTCGAGCGGCTGTACGACGAGCTGCTCGCCCAACGGCCCGGCCGCCGGGTGGCGGCGTGACGCGCTACCTGGTCACGGGCGGGGCCGGGTTCATCGGCTCGCATCTGGTGGAGCACCTGGTCGCGCAGGCCGGGAGCGAGGCGCGCGTGCTCGACAACTTCGCCACCGGGAAGCGCGAGAACCTTGCCCCCTGGCTCGACCGCGTCGAGCTGCTGGAGGGCAGCGTCGTGGATCTCGACGTGTGCCGCCGCGCCTGCGACGGAGTGGACTTCGTGCTGCACCAGGCCGCCGTCCCCTCGGTGCCCCGGTCCGTCGCCGAGCCGATGGTGACGCACGAGGCCAACGTGACCGGGACGCTGACGATGCTGCTCGCGGCGCGGGACGCCGAGGTGCGACGCTTCGTGTACGCCTCGTCCTCATCGGTGTACGGCGACGGCGCGACGCTCCCCAAGGAGGAGTCGGCGCGCCCCAGCCCACTCTCGCCCTACGCGGTGGCCAAGCTGGCGGGCGAGCAGTACTGCCGGGTGTTCACGTCGGTGTTCGGGCTCGACACGATCTCGCTGCGCTACTTCAACGTGTTCGGGCCGCGCCAGGACCCGGAGTCGCCGTATTCCGCGGCGGTGCCGAAGTTCATCGCGGCGGCGCTCGACGGCGAGTCGCCCGTGATCTTCGGCGACGGCCGCCAGACGCGGGACTTCACGTACGTGGCGGACGTGGTGCACGCCAACATGCTGGCGTGCCGCGCCCCCAAGGAGGCGGCGGGCGCCGTGGTGAACGTGGCGGGCGGCGCCGGCATTTCCGTGAACGACGTGTGGGACGTCATCCGCACCCGGCTGGGCGCGACGGTCGCCGCGCGACAGCTGCCTCCCCGCGCCGGGGAGGTGCGGCATTCGGTCGCTTCGCTGGAGCGAGCGCGGGCGGTGCTGGGCTACGAGCCCACCGTGGGGTCGCGCGAGGGCCTGCGGCTGACCTGCGAGTGGCACCTGGCGCATCGGAAGCAGGCGGTGTGACGGGAGAAGACGCGCTGCCGGACCTCTGGTTCGGCCGGCTGGGGCGGAACCTCTGGTTCTCGGCGGTCAGCTTCGGCCTGCGCATCGGCGTGCACGTCCTCCTCATCGTCCTGGCCGCCCGCGTCCTCTCGACCCAGGCGTTCGGCCAGTACACGCTGGCGATCGCACTGGGCAGCATCTGCGTCGTGCTGTGCGACTACGGCTTCAACTTCCTCGTCACACGTGAGATCGCGCGGGACCGCGCGGCGGCCGCAACGCTCTTGCCGAGCGGGGCGCTCGCCAAGGGAGCGCTGTCGCTCGCCGCCCTCGCGCTCCTGGGCGTGACCCTCGCGCTGCTGGGGGCGACGGGCCCGGTCGTGGCGGCGAGCGTCATCATCACGCTGTCGTTCGCGGCGAACTCCTACGGGACCTACCTCACCGCGGCGTTCAAGGGACTGCAGCGGTTCGACGCCGAGACGCTGAGCTACGTCGTGCTGTACGGCGTGCTGTTCGTGTCGCAAGCGATCGTGCTGTGGCTCGCGCCCTCGCCCGTCAACCTGGCCCTCTGCTTTCTCGGCGCCCGGCTCGTGTACCTCGTAGTGTGCGTCGCGCTGTACGCCCGCGTCGTCGGGGTCTCGTGGGCGCGACCCAGTCCCGGGGAGGCGTGGCGGATGGTGGTGCAGTCCTCCCCCTTCGCCTTGTACGCGCTCAGCGCCGCGCTGTCGCTGCAGCTCGGGACCGTGCTGTTGTCGTACTTCTCGGGCGAGGCGGCGGTGGGCGAGTTCCAGCAGGCGTTGCGGTTCGGCATGGCGGCCGCGATCCCGCTGGCGATCGCCGAGGACGTGTTCTACGCGTTCCTCGCCGACGTGCGCGCGCGGGCCGCGGACCAGTTCGCGCGCCGGCTGGTGCTCCTCAACAAGGTCGGCGCCACGGTCATCGTCGTCCTCACGGTGGCGATCCTGCTGTACGCGCCCGAGCTGGTGCGCGCCGCGTACGGCGGGCGCACCGCCCCGGTCGTGGGCACGAGCCTGAGGGTGGTGATGGGCGCCTACTGCTGTCTCTATCTGCTGTTCGTTTCGCCTCCCCTGATGGCGCTGGGCCGGGACCGCGCCAACCTGACGCTGTGGGGGCTGGGCGCGGCGGTCAACGTGGCCGCCAACCTGCTGCTCATTCCCGCGTGGGGCGTGCTGGGGGCGGCCTGGTCGCTGTTCGTCACCTACGCCGCGATCAAACTCATGTTCCTCGGCTACATGTGGCGGCTGCGCGTCCCGGTCGCCGATTGGGACCTGGTTGCCCGCGCGGTCCTGCCGCTCGCGGCCGCTGGCGTGATCCTCCGGGCGCTCGACCTCGGGGCGGCCGCCGGCCTCACGCTGCTCGCCGCGGTCGCCGGCCTCGTGGTGTGGTCGCTTGCCCCGCGGGGACGGTGGGGGCAGGTGCTGCGCAGCGCGGGGCCGTGACGTGGCCGGGCGCGACGGCATCTCCCGGATCGCCTTTTTCTTTCGGAAGCTCGCCGGCCCGGGTGGCGCGGAGCGCACGATGTACGAGGAGGCGCTCTACTGCCGCCGCCACGGGATCGAGACGGCCCTGTACACGTTCGGGCTCGACCCGAGCGCGCTGTTCGATCCGCCGTACGCCGTCGAGGTCACGCAGTTGGGGGCGATCCCGCGCAAGGCCGGGCTCACGCGGCGCCTCCTGGCCGAGGCGCGGAACATCCGGCTGCTGCGGCGCGTGCTGCGGCGGTTCGTCCCGGACGTCGTGCTGTGCTCGAGCGGCGTGGACTGCATCGACGTCTTCCTGGCGACGCAGGGGCTCGACGTTCCGTACGCCTCTCACATCCACGGCACCGTCTTCTGGTTCGACGACCGCTTCGTGAGCTCCCGCCTGCGCTACGCCCGGCTGCACCGCCCCGTGTTCGACGAGATTCGCGACTCGGTCGTGGGGCACCGCGAGTTCGTGTCGCCCGAGGCGCCGCCCGGCACGTGGGTCGACCGCCTCGAAGCGGAGGCGACGGCGCGCGTGCTCCATGCCGCGATCCGCCGGGCGCGCGTGTTGTTCACGCCCAGCCGCCACATGGCCTGGGAAGTCGAGCGGCTGTACGGGCGAACGCCCATTCCCATCAAGGGGGCGGTCTCCCCCGCGCTGTTCGGGTACAGGGCGCGGCGCGACGTCAAGCGGGCCCTCGGCCTCGACGGCCGGCGCGTGGTGCTCAACGTGAACCGGCTCGATCCGCGCAAGCGGGTCGGCCTCGTGCTGCGGGCGTTCGCTCTGATCGCGCCGGAGCAGGCGGACCTCCACCTCCTGATCGGCGGCACCGGACCGGAGGAGGCACAGCTGCGGACCCTGGCGCGCGAGCTGGGCGTCGCCCAGCGGGTCAAGTTCCTGGGCTACATTCCGGAGGACGAGCTGCCCGACTACCTCGTGGCGTGCGACGTGTTCGTGCACCCCAACTGGGCCGACTTCGCGATCAGTCCGTACGAGGCGCTCGCGCTGGGCCGCAAGGTCGTGTGGTCGTCGGAGATGGAGGTGGACGACGACCTGCGCCGGGGCGACAACCTGTTCGTGGCGGCGCCCACGGTGGAGGCCATGGCGGCGGCGATCCGGTCGGCGCTCGCGACGCCGTCCCGGGCGCCGGCCGACTTGTCCAATTACACCTGGGACGTGTACGCCGGGCGGGTGCTCGAGGCGCTGCAGCGCGCCGTGGGCCAGCGATGAGCGACGCGTTCCAGGCCGGCTACAGCGCCTACTACGACCTGCTGTACCACGACAAGGACTACGCCGCCGAGGCGCGCTTCGTGGCAGAGCTCGTGCGCCGGCATTGCGGCCGGCCGCCCGCGGGCGTGGAGCTGCTCGACCTCGCGTGCGGCACCGGCCGACACCTGGTGGAGCTCGCGCGCTTGGGGATGGTCGTCGCCGGCAGCGACCGATCGGCCGCCATGCTCGAGCAGGCGCGCCGCAACCTCGAGCGGGCGGGGGTGCAGGCGGCGCTCTACGCGCATCCCTTTCAGACCGCCGACCGCATCGGGCGTACGTTCGACGTGGTCACGGCGATGTTCTCGGCCGTGAACTACCTCACCACGGACGGGGACATCGCGAGCGCGCTCGGCGCCATCGGGCGACTGCTCGCGCCCGGGGGGCTCTTCATCTTCGACTTCTGGAACGGGAACGCCGTGCTCGAGGGCTACTCCCCCGTGCGGGTCAAGGACGTCCGGGTGGAGGGGCGCCGCCTGCTGCGGACGGGCGAGACGCGCCTCGATCCGGTCCGCCACGCGGCGCACGTGCATTACACGGTCGTGATCCAGGAGGATGGGAAGGTGGCCACCGAGTTCACCGAGGACCACCACCTGCGCTACTACTTCCCGCAGGAAATGGTCGACCTGCTGGAAGGCCACGGGCTGGAGGTGGTGCAGCGCTGTCCCTTCATGCACGCCGAGGCGGAGATCACGCCGCGCGAGTGGAACCTGACGTACGTGGCGCGGAAGGCGCGAGTGAATTGAGGTCGTTTGTAGATTCGCTCGTGGAAATGAGGCAGGCAGGGAGTCCTTTAGGGCCGCTCGGCCTCACGTGTTTCGCCCGTTTACGGGCCGTGGCCGAGCCGCGGCTTCAGCCGCGCCAGTTTGAGGAGAGTCGCGGCTCGGCCCCGGCCGCGACCGTAGGGAGTACTTGAGTGCTGAAGCGGCGTCCGTTCACAGCCTTCGACGCAGTCCGGAACGCCATTCGTCCCATCCCGCCGGATCGTACTCTGCCTGGTCTCCCACCCATCCCGGGATCGCGGCGTCCGGATGGCGTATCGGTTGTGCCCTCAGGTATTCCCGTACCACCCGGAGCGCGCGTGGGCTGACCGATCGGATCGCGTATCCCTTCGCCCACCGCAGATCATGCCCCTCGGTAGAGTGACGTTCCTTCACGATCACGGCTCGTCCAAACGATGTGGCAATACAGATGGTGGATCACCTGGAGAGTCTCGGGGCACGCCGGCCATTGACCGGCATCGATTATCCACCGGACGAACCGAATCCACGCCCGCGGCGGCGCCCTAAAGGACTGCCTGACGGTCGCGAGTGAACTCGCGCTATAGCTAGCCCCGCGCCGTCGCCTGCACGTCGCGCAGCGCGTCCACCACGTAGCCGATCTCGTCGTCCGTGAGCCCGGTGGAGGACGGGAGATACAGCCCGCGCCGCCCGATGTCCGAAGCCGTGGGATAGGACTCGCCGGCGAACAGTCCCATGCCGTGGAACACGGGCTGCTCGTGCATCGGGATGAAGAACGTCCGGGTGTCGACCCCACGCTCGGCCAACGCCGCCCGCAGCTCGTCCCGCGTGCAGCCGAACGTCTCGTCCACGAGGATCCCGTACATCCAGTACACGTTGCGGGCCCAGGGCCGCTCGACCGGCAGGGTCACGCCTGCGACGTCCCGCAGCAGCTCGTTGTAGCGCCGCGCGTGGGCGCGGCGGCGCTCGACGTACTCGTCGAGGCGCTCCAGCTGGGCGAGCCCGATCGCCGCCTGCAGGTTCGTCATGCGGTAGTTGAAGCCGACGGCGTCGTGCAGGAAGCGGCGCTCGCGGTTGAAGCCGAGGTTCTTGAGGGAGCGGCAGCGCTCGGCCAGCGCCCGGTCGTTCGTCACGACCATGCCGCCCTCACCGGTCGAGATGATCTTGTTGGCGTAGAAGCTGAAGCACGCCGCGTCCGCCAGCCCGCCGCACTTCTTCCCCTTGTACTCGGCGCCGTGCACCTCGGCCGCGTCTTCCACGAGCCACAGGCCGTGGCGGCGCGCCAGCTCCGTCAGGGGGTCCATGTCGCAGGGATGGCCGTACATGTGCACCGGCATCACGGCGCGGGTGCGGGGGCCGATGCGCGCGGCGACCTGGTCCACGCGCAGCGTCCACGTGTCCGGCTCGACGTCCACCAGCACGGGCGTCGCGCCCACGTACAGGGCCGCGAACACGGTGGCCGCGATGGTGAACGCCGGCATGATGATCTCGTCGCCGGGGCCGAGGCCGCGCGCCGCGAGCGCCACGTGGAGGGCGGTGGTGCCGCTCGTCGTGCCGATCCCCTCGGCCGCGCCGCAGTAGCGCGCGAACGCCCGCTCGAACTCGGTGAGGTAGGTCCCGGCGGAGGAGATCCGGTTCGTCTTGAGGCAGTCGAGCACGTACTCCGCCTCGCGCCCGCCGAGGTAGGGCTCGCACACCGCGATGCGGCGCTGGGCCGTGCCCGCCGCCTGGCTCACCCGGCGCGGCCCCGTGGGCGCAGGCCTGCCGCGCGCTCGGGCGCACGCCGCCGTGCCAGGTACAGCAGCAACAAGAGCAGCACGGGGAGGATCTGCAGCTTGAAGCGCGCGGCGCTCCCGAGGTTCGAGTAGGACAGGAACGCGTAGAGCGATCCCCACGCCCCGAGCAGCGCCACGGCCCACAGCACGACCGGATCGAGGAAGTCCCGCAGGCGCGCGCGCAGCGCGGCGAAGCCCGCGAACAGGAGCAGCGCGACATTCTCCACTCCGGCCATCAAGCCGAAGGGGTTCGGCACCTCACCGGGCAGCGGCCGGAACAGGGCCGTGAACAGCCCCAGCGGCAAGAACGTCACAACGCTACCGACGCTCGTGAGGGGCCGCGGCGGCTCTTCTCCGGAGCCGCCCATCGCCAGCGCCCGGGCGAGCGCGTCGGCCGTGTCCATCACCTCCTGCAGGCTGGCGAGGGTCGTGTACTGGCGCACCAGCTTCATCCCGAACAGCACCACGGCCCCCCCCGCCGCGAGCCACGCGGCGCGCCGGATCGGCCCGGGGGCGAGCCGCACCGCCACCACCCACAGGGGCGCCAGCAGGATGGGCGCGAGCCACAGCCGCATCGCGGCCGCGAGCAGCACCCCGAAAAGCAGCACGGCGACGTAGCGCAGCTGGCGAGCCCGGTACCAGGCGACGAAGCCGTAGGTGTACAGCGCGACTCCCAGCAGGACGATGGGGTCCTTTCCGAGAATCGACGACCAGAACAGGCTCGAGGGAACGAAGGCGAGCACGTACAGGACGCGCCGGTCGGCGCGTCCCATGTACAGCTGTGCCGCGCGGTAGAACAGGTAGACGGCCAGGAGACCGAGCATGGCGCAGCTCATCTTGAGCGCGTGATAGGAGGCGGGAAGGAGTTGCTGGTGCAGCCACGACAGCGCCATCACGTTGTCCGTTCCCATACCGAATCCGAAGCTCTGCCAGCCGTACAGCATGTTGCGCGGGAAGTCGAAGTAGTCGTAGGCGTCGAGCGTCCAGTAGTTGGCCTCGTACGGCAACATGAGGCCGAGTGCCACCACGCATTTGACGCCCCAGATGCCGAGCAGCGCGCGCCGGTCGCCGCGAGACACCGGCCAGGCGAGGATGCTCGCGCCGAGCAGCAGCGCCCACACCACGCCGATCGCGTAGTCGCGCGCCAGGTCCGGCGCGGGGATGTTCGCGCCCGACGCCACGACGAAGCTCAGGAAGGGGGGAAGAGCGACCGCGAGACCGATGGCGAGGGCGGCCACGAGCGCCGTCGCCCCGAACCGCTTCACGCCGCTCGGCGGCAGGGCTGTGGTCACCTGAGCCTCGTCCTAGGGACGGGGGGCGCGTCGTGGCGACCGGCCGAACGGTCGCGCGATTTCCCGGCGCAGGCGCTGCAGCAGGCCGGTGAACTCCCGGTAGCCGTCCTGCTCCTCCCGGCGGAGGCGATCGAGGCGCCCTCCAGTCCACGCGCCCACGACCCCGATCACTCCCCCGAGGACGAACGCCAGCAGGATCAGGACCTCGCGCCAGCGTGATTGCCGCACCGGTGACACGGCCGGGTCGACCACCGTGATGACCGGCGTGTCGTTCACCTCCTCGATGCGCGCCTGCTCGTAGTCGCGGCGCAGCGTTAGGTAGACCTCCTGGAGAATGTTGACCTGCATGTGCAGCCGGCCCTCTTCGGCCGACAGCTCGGGCGACTCCTGCCAGGCGCGGTTGCGCTCGTGGAAACGGCGCAGGTCGTCTTCGGCGGCGTGCAGCTCGCGCTCGCCGTCGAGGATGCGCTGCTCGACGAACTGGCGCCGCGCCCGGGCCTGCGACTCGCGCTTCGTGGCGTTGAACTCGTTCAGATACTCGATGAAGCGGGTCGCCACGGCGGCCGAGAGATCGGGGTAGCGCGTGGTGACGCTCAGGTACACGAGGTAGGTCTGGATGTCCACCCGGGCCGACACGCGCCGCGCCAGCTTGCGCACGCCGCGATCCAGGCTGTCGGCCGCGCTCTTCGCTCCCCAGATCCCTCCCCAGACTCTCAGGATGGCGAGCAGGGGGACGGAGTCGCCCGCGGCGGGGTGGCGGGGATCGGGGAACTTCGTGAGCAGCACGCGGGACAAGAGCTCGCGGCTCGTCAGCACCTCGGCGTAGAAGCGGGGGGACTGGGTCGGGTCCATGCCGAGGGGGATGCCCAGCTGGCCGGCGAGCCCCACCAGCCCGGCGCCGCCGCCCGCGGCCCCACCGCCCCGGCTCGGGGCCCGCTGCTCGGGCACGAAGGTGACCGTGGCCGTGTAGCGCGGCGGCAAGAGCAGCACCACGACCGCGGCCAGGATCGCGGCGAGCACGGGAAGGCCGACGACGAAGCGCCAGCGCTTGAGGAGGGCGTTGACGAACTCGAGCGAGCCGCCGCGCTCCCCGGCCGGCGCGCGAGTCTCGTCCGGGAGCCCCGCAAACTCGACCGCGATCGGGTCCGTCGTCGGTTGGGCCATCAGTGCGTTACGATGACGACGATCACCGTCGTCAGTGCACCGACGACCTGCGCGAGGCCCGCCAGCACCGTGCCGACGTCGCTCCGCGCCGACATGTCCCGTATGGGGACGACGACGACGGCTCCCGGCTCGGGCGTGGGCTTGCTCGTGCCGAACAACAGGCCGCGCTTGTGGACGGCGCGCACGCTGCCGTTCGGCTGCAGCACGAACGTCCGGCCCTTATCCCCCCGGTACGACACGCCGCCCGCCGCGTTGAGGTAGTAGTCGAGCCCCTGACCCTGGACGTAGGTCACGCTCCCCGGGGAATTGATCGCTCCTTCCACCCGTACCGTCGGCTCGTAGGCGGGGATGTCGATCGAGTCGCCGCCCGCGAGCACGAGGTTGTCCCTGTGGCCGCGGTCCTTCAGCACCCTGGGCAGGTCGATGCCCAGACGTCCCGCCCCGGCCACCGGGCGGTAGAAGCGGATGCCGTTGGGGTAGGCCTGCGGCGTCAGCCCGCCCGCGCGGTCGAGCAAGTCCAGCAGCCGGTCGCCCTTGGACTGCAGCGCATAGGTGCCTGGGAACCGCACCTCGCCACCGAGGTACACGGTGCGCGGCAGCGCGAAGTCCGGCTGCCTCAGGATCAGCACGTTGTCGTACGGCTGCAGCGGCACCTCGGGCGCCCCGGGCCCCGGGAAAGCGAGTCCCGGCGGGCCGATGTAGCGGCCCGCGGCATCGCGCTCGAACAGATAGGTGGAGTCGATCGGGGCCCGGACCGTCTGCGTGAGCTGGCCTTGCGAGCGGTCCGCCGGCAGGCGGCCGATCTCGGCCTCCTTGAGGTAGGCGCCCACGGTCGGGCCGCGCGCCAGGGTCACGAGCTCCCGCAACGTCATCCCCTGCTGCCACGGGTAGCGCCCGGGCTTCTTCACCATGCCGGCGATCCCGACGAACAGGCCGCTGGAAAGCGGGCCGATGGAGTCCACGACCACCGAGTCGCCGTTTTCGAGCGGCAGCGCCGGGACCACGACGTCCCCGGCCGGCCCCCCGGGCTTGGGATCCTGGCCGATCTGCCCGCTCGTGGCGTGCTCCTCGCTTGGCGCGACGGTGAGCGCCACGTCCAGCGCGGCCCGCGGCAGCGGGCCCGGCTTGCGCTGCCCGGCGGGGAGAATGCGGTGCACGGCCACGCGCTCGAGCAACGCGTTGGCGCGAAAACCGCCCGCGGCCCGCACCAGGTCAACGAGCGTCTCTCCTTCCTTCATCTCGTAGATCGCGGGGCGGAGCACCGCGCCCGTGAGCTGCACCCGCCGCCCGTGCAGCGGCACGAACACCACGTCGCCCGTCTCCAGGCGGATGTCGTTGCGCGTATCGCCGCGCAGCAGGTAGTCGTAGAGATCGAGCGTGGCCACCGACTTTCCGAGGCGCCGGATGTCGATCTGCCGCATGTTGGCCCGCCCGGTGACGCCCCCCGCAGCGTACAGCGCCGTGAGGGCCGTACCGAGGGCGCTGATCTGATAGGCCCCCGGCTGCTGCACCTCTCCCACGACCGAGATCTGGTTGGCGCGCACGCTCGCGACCGTGACGTCGAAGCGGACGGAAGCATTGGGGGAGCGGGTCAGCTTGGAGTAGACCTGGCCCAGCCGGTCGTACAGGACGTCGCGCAGCCGCTCGAGCGTCAGGTTGGCCACGAACACCTGTCCCACCTGCGGGATCAGGATGAATCCCTGGCGCTCCACCGGGAAGGTGTAGGAGCGCTGCACGTCGCCGGTGATGATGAGCACCAGCTGGTCCCCGGGGCCGAGCCGGTAGTCGGGCGGGACGGGGCCCGAGAGGATGGGCAGGAACTGGGTGGTGGAGCGCCGGAAGACGTCCACGCCGAACACGTAGTTGCCGCTCGCCAGTGAATCCGCCGGGACCGACGCGCCGGCCACGCGCACGAAGCCCGTGTCGGGCACCCGGAGTCGCGACGCGAAATCGAGCGTGCCGAGTCCGATCGCCTGCAGCGCCCCCACCTCCTGCCCGCCGGGCGTAGCGCCCGTGTCGCCACCGCCGCCTGCGCCGATGTAGGCATCGAGCATGTTCGGCGGATAGCCGGCGGCTACGAGGCGGGCGCGGATCTGATCCGGGGTGAGGCCGGACTGTTGGATCCGCTGGCGGAAGATGGCGGCGAGCTGCGGATTGGTGCGGAGCAGCTCCAGCGCCTGCTCAGGGGTGAGGCCTCCCGGCAGCTGCACCGGCGCCTGGGCAGGCACCTGAGCGCAGGAGCGGTCAGGCAGAAGGGCGCACAGGGCGTACACACCCAGTGCGGCGGTTGCGACGAGCTTCATTCGTCCGTCAGGCTTCCCCAAGGGCTCGAAAGGACCGGCAGACTGACAAACTCGCTTCTAACTCCCTGAAGGTCAAGGTGTTAATTGGTGAAGCGACGAACGGAGGCTGAAGACCGGTAGCTCGGGGGGGCAAAACAGCCGCGCCGGAACGAAGACCGTCCCGATGCCGCGCGACACGTACAGGGGAGCGACCGTGTCGCGGTACCAGCCTGCGACGAACCGCCCGCTCCCAACCGGTAGGACCGGTGTGATGCCGGGCAAGCGAATCTGCCCGCCGTGGGTGTGGCCCGCGAGGAACAAGGCGGGGCGGGGCGCGACGCTCTTCGGCAGCTCGTCCACATAACCGGGGCCGTGGAGCACCCACACCGCGACGTCGCGCGCGCCGACGCCCGCGAGCGCGGCCATCGGATCGGGTCGCCCCTCCACGGGGTCGTCGAGGCCGAGGATCGTCAGGGTCGCGCCCCGGATGCTCACCCGGGCCGTGGTGTTGCAGAGGAACTCGACGCCCGCCTTCCCGTACGCCGCCTCGGCTGTGGCGCGATCGATCTTGGCGTAGCGCTCCCAGTTGCCGAAGGTGGCGAAGGTGGCCAGGGTGCCGCGCGCGTCGCGGGCCCATGCGGTGAGGGTGGGGAGATCGCCCCGTTTGTTGCAGATGTCGCCGGCGAGGACGACGATCTCGGGGCGCTCGCGGTCGACCTGCTCGAGCGCGGCACGCGCCGCGCGCGAGATGCCGCGGTGCAGGTGGACGTCGGCGAGGCAGGCGATGCGGACGCCGTCGAGCGCGGCGGGCAGGCCCGGGATCGGCAGCTCGTGCCGGGTGACCTGGACGGCTGCGGGCTCGAGGAGGAAACCGTCGCCCAGGGCGGCCGCGCCGAGGGCGCCGGCCGTCGCGGCGAGGAAGTGGCGGCGGGTGAGGATCAACATGGAAGAAAACTAAACGACGTGGGGAGTGGGGAGTGGTACGCCACGGTGCGAGCCCGCGCGGCCCCTGCGCACCGGAAAGTACCACTCCCCACTCCCCACTCCCCACGCCCCTGCTTCACCGATCGCATCCCCCCGGGGGGCATGATGATGCGTATCACGTGCCCGGCGGTCGCCGGTCTAGCGACCCTCCCGGGCCCGGATATATTGAGCCCTTCCTGCGTGCGGTACCCTCCTTCATAACGCCGAACCGGAGCCGCGCAACGCCGTGGAGCCCGTGTCCCGCGACCTCAACGCCCGTGCTGCAATGACGACCGACGCGGCGCGATCGAGCCTGCCGCTGTACCGGGCGTCCCCTCCTGCTTCTCGGGCTGCCCCCGTCGAGGACCTGGTCTCCGAGCGCGACACTCCCGTGCGGGCGCGGCTCGGCCTGCAACGGCGGGCCGCGGCGAATATGCGGCGGCATTTCGGGCGCGCGGCCTACCGGTTCACGGTGCTCGTCGTGGCCGACCTCGGATCCTTCTACGTGATGCGCGAGGTGGTCCGCGCAGTGCGCGACTACGCGCTGCTGGGCGAGCGGGTTGCCGGTGAGGCGCAGGCCGTCCTTCCGACCGGGATCCTTAATGGATGGCAGTTCGCCGCCGCATTGTTCGTCGGGCTCCTCGTGATGGGGACGTACGGGCCGGGCGACCTGCGTCGCGACATGCGGCGGCTGTTCCTCGCGTGCGCGCTGGCGACGGCGTTGCCGCTGTGGATGAGGATTTGGACGCGGGGGCTCGAGCCGGTGCTGGTGCAGTACGTGCTCACGACCGTGCTGGTGTGGCTGGGTCTCGTGGCCGAGCGGCTGACGGTGGACCGGATCGCGGCGTGGGTGCGGCCGCCGGAGCACGACCGGCTCGACACGCTGTTCGTCGGGCCTGGGGACCGGTGCCTCGCCGCCATGGCGAGCCCCGCATTCACGTCGGGCCGGGACTATCGCCCGATCGGTTTCATCGACAGCCACCTCGCGCCCTTGCCCGGTGCGCTCGGCCAGATCGGCGACTTCTCGCTGCTGCTCGCGGCCTCGGGCGCGCAGGTGGTCGTAGTCTGCGGGTATGTGACGGACAAGGAGTTCCAGGGGATAGTGGACACGGCCCTGGCCGCCGGGTGCCAGGTGCTGTCGGTGCCGCGGACGGTGGACATCGCGGGGGTGCATCCAACGACGGTGTGGCGTCGGGGGCAGCCGCTGGTGCAGCTGACGGCGCCGAGTCTCAAGGGATGGCAGCTCGCGGTTAAACGGGTCGTGGACGTGATCGGCGCGGCTGTCGGGTTGATGCTTGTTTCTCCTGTCATGGCCGCGATCGCGATGCTGATCAAGATCGACTCACCCGGCCTCGTCCTTTTCAGTCAGGAGCGGGTCGGGTTCGGTGGCCAGCGCTTCCGCATGCTCAAGTTCCGCACAATGAAGAACGGAGCGGATGCGGAGAAGCACACGCTGGCGCATCTGAATCACACGGGTGACGCACGGCTCTTCAAGATTCCGAATGACCCCAGGGTCACGCGCTTGGGCGCCGCGTTGAGGCGCTGGAGCCTGGACGAGTTGCCGCAGCTGTGGAATGTGCTGGTGGGAGAGATGTCGCTTGTGGGTCCTCGGCCGTTTTTTGAGGCCGACCTCGCCGAGTACCGGGATCACCACTTTCGCCGTCTCGGAGCGAAGCCCGGGATAACGGGACTGTGGCAAGTGAAAGGGCGGAGCTCGGTGACCGACTTTGAAGAAGTAGTTCGTCTTGACCGAGATTACGTCGAGCGCTGGTCGCTGTGGCTGGACGTGGAGATCCTCGTGCTCACGCTCCCGGCCGTGATACGTCGCACGGGAGCATTCTAGCATGGCCTGGGCACGCGGGCACATA
>Ga0209056_10000020_pt1 | contig 137884 bp, 123 predicted proteins | sample GraSoiAngelo_114_FD_185876 | JGI IMG/M metagenome (GOLD analysis project Ga0209056, IMG submission 185876) | Grasslands soil microbial communities from the Angelo Coastal Reserve, California, USA - 14_0903_13_40cm (SPAdes) (version 2) | ecosystem: Environmental > Terrestrial > Soil >... | reverse complement strand
TCATCTTCCCGCCGACAAGCCCATCGCCGTCGTCTGCTCCGGCCAAACGTGTGTCCCGCCCACGAGCGATCCTGCCCGGCTCACCGCCTATCTCGAAGACGGCGCCGTGGGCGTTGTGGCATTCTAGGCTCGCCCGGGAGGAAGAGTGCGATGCCGGAGCGCCGCTCCCTCCATTCGGCGGTTCCGGACAGCAATCATAAACACGCGACTGGCTGGCTCCTCGCCAGTCACCGTCCCCTTTCATTTCTTTGGCCTGGACTCCGGCGGCACCAAGCCGTTTACGCGGTAATACACGACCAGTTGCCCGTAGTGCTCGCCGGAATGCTCGATGAGTTCGTAGGCCAAATCCCCCAGCCGCACATGCCGGTTCCCATACGGGTCGACGATGGTTTCCGACATTCCGGCATCCCCCTTCGCTTTGATCGCGGCAGCGCCATCGGCGAACGACTTTTTCACATACGCCACGACTTCCGATTTGGTTTTGAGCTTGTTCTTCGAAGGATCTTCTTCGGTGGGCATCTTCTGGCCCATCGCGGGATTAGTGAAGAAATAGGTTGAGTCGGAGGCGTGCAGCAATTGTTCCCGGAAGCTGCGCTGCTCCGGCTTCGGTTTGTACTCGTATTTATCTTCTGGGAAATCCTCGGCCATAGCGATTAATTTGCGCCCGATGTCGTTCCACTGATCGACAACCGCCTGTGACGGGCTGGCCGCCGGCTTTGGCGGCTCCTTCTTCGCCGCCTCCTGCGCGACCGCCGGGAGCACCGCTATCCCCACCGCCAATGCCGCTCCGCATAACGTCGTCCACTTTGTCATGGCTTTGTTTCCTCCGTTTCCTCCGCCCTTGGACCCGCTTGGACAGGGCACCCCCTTTCAGACGCACCGCCCTCGGGAAGAGTTTCCCCTTCGGCCAGCAAGACACCCTGTCCTTTGGCGCGGTTTAATCTTACGCGGTAGTCTCCACCGGGTCATTCGAATTCCCCCGAAGCCACATGTTAAAATTGTGCTTTGCAGACTGGGGGCATCATCACTGTGGACTGGCACTACTTATTTTTGCGCGCGGGGATCGGCCTGAGCCTATGCGCGCTGCTCTACCTGTCGCAGCGTTTCTGGTACCGCTCCCTCTGGCGGGTCACCGAGCACTGGGGCCGCTTATGGCTGCGTCGCGCGCCGCGGCTGGCCTATGTTCTTCTGCTGGTTCTCATGGTTTTCACGCTGGTTCGCGTGGTGATTATGGGTCATGCCAGCCTTACTCGCCGGACTTCCTGGATAACCGTGCTTACCGGCCTTTGGTTCTTCAGCGCGCTGTTTGCCTATCTGTCGGTTAAGACGGTTCACGGATTGGAGCGCATTTGGCGCTGGTCTCATCTAGCCGCCCTCAACCGGATGCCATCTTCATCCGACACCGCGCAACCCGGCACCCCTTCCGAATCCTCGGAAACGGTTCCCGACCCTGGCCGTAGGTACTTTTTCCGGGCCGCTACCGCCGCCGCGGGGGCCGCTCCTTTCCTCACGGCAATGTACGGTTTTGCTGCCGAACGCCTGAATTATCAGGTGCGCCGTGTCGAGATCCCCATACCGAACCTGCCGCCGGCCCTCGACGGCATGAAGATTGTTCAACTGAGCGACATTCACCTGAGCAGTTATATGTCCCGCGCCCAAGTCCGCCGCGCCGTGGATATGGCCAGTGATCTCGGAGCCGATCTTGCCGTGGTTACCGGCGACCTGATCACGGGCGCGGGCGATTCGATTGCCGATTGCATTGATCAAATTCGCCATCTTTACGCGCCGCTGGGCATTTGGGGTTGCAATGGGAATCATGAGATCTACGCGCATGCGGAAGATCAGGCTTACTACCTCTATGCGCAAGCGGGGATGAAGCTGCTCCGCCATTCGAATGCGCAAATTGCGTTTAAGGGCGAGCAGCTCAATCTGATTGGCGTGGATTACCAGCGGGAATACAACGGGCGCGGGCAAAAGCAGCACATGCTCGCCGATGTCGAGCCGCTGGTACGCCGCGACATGCCCAATATTCTCCTCTCGCACAACCCGAATTCCTTCAATCGCGCCGCAGAACTGGGGATCGAGCTTTCTCTTGCCGGTCACACGCACGGCGGCCAGATTCAGGTGGAAATCCTTGATCACCGCTTGAGCCCCGCGCGCTTTATCAGCGATTACATTGCCGGCCTCTATCAGCGCCCGATGTTCGCGCCCGCGCCGTATGAACGTGCGGGCTCGGTCGTTTCCACACAGCGGAAATTTACACCACAACCCGGGGCCATGGCGAGTATCTACGTAAATCGCGGCTTGGGTACGGTCGGCGCTCCCGTGCGGCTGGGGGTTCCGCCCGAAATCAGCCTGCTCGTACTTCGCCGCGTCGTCTGACCGTTTTGTCTCCAATCCGGGCCCCCTCAAGGTTCTCTGTTTGGTTTGAGACTCCCCACGCCTTAAAGGCGGGGGATTCTACGATGTTTCCTGCTGCAGGAGGCACATGCTTGAGTTCGCACCCAAGTCTTACTGTGCCTCCACAGGCGGATACCGAGCGTCCCTCGGCTAAGATTCGCAAACCCTCGACAAAGATATTGACGACAGCGTTTTCGTCCCGCTTGGTGTTGCGTGCTGCAATAGGGGCACTTCCAACGGTCTTGGAGTTTGCGTTCTGCGTTCTTCTGATGGCAAATGCAGCACAACTTCGATGACCTGCCGTTAAAGAAATGAAATGTCCTCGCGTTGCTATCCACGGAAACGTATTGGGTTGCCCCGAAACGGCAGATGCCAACACGTTCTGCTGTCTCATTCTTGTCGCGTGCGCGAGTTCCGCTTCCTTTGTGTCCTTTTGTATCTTTGCCGAGTGCGAATGCTACAATCGCTTCAGGTTTGAGCGCAGCAATGCCGGCTCAGGAACAAAATTATTGGCTCGAAACGATAAACGCACCATCGGTCGAAGCGGCGCCGGATCTGCCTGAAAATGTCGACGTCGCGATTGTTGGCGGAGGTTTCTGCGGGCTTTCCGCGGCGCGCGCTCTGGCCAAACGTGGTGTGCGCGCTGCCGTACTCGAGGCGGAAACTTTCGGTTGGGGCGCGAGCTGCCGCAACGGGGGTATGGTCCTGACCGGAATGAAACTGCCGGTACCCAAGCTAATCAAGCGCTATGGCCGTCCTACCGTGCGCAAAATGTATGCCGCGTCGATCGAGGCCGTTGACCTTGTGGAACAAATCGTTCGCGAGGAGAACATCGAGTGCAATTTCTCGCGCTGCGGTCACCTGGAAGTTGCATGCAAGCCATCGCACTTCAACGGCTTCGAAGAATCCGCCGCGCTCATCGAGCGCGAATTCCGTCACCAATTACGCATCGTTCCCCAAGGCCACCTGCGCAGCGAAATCGGCTCGCACATTTATTTCGGCGGCATGGTGGACGAAACCAGCGCGGGGGTGAATCCCGCGCGCTATGTCACCGGGCTGGCGCATGCCGCCGAGCGTGCCGGAGCCTGGCTGCACGATCACACGCGCGTAGAAGAAATCACCGCCGAATCCCAGAACGGCGCACGCAAATTCCGTGTGCGCACTTCCCGGGGCAGCATCGCCGCGCGCGAAGTGATTCTCGCCAGCGGCGCCTACACCACAGAGACTACTCCCGCCCTTCGAAAAAAAATCATCCCCATCGGTTCGTACATCATCGCCACGGAAGTGCTGCCCGCCGATTTGGCGCACGAACTCAGCCCGCGCAACCGCATGATCTACGACTCGAAACATTTTCTCTATTACTACCGACTGACTCCGGACAATCGCATGCTCTTCGGCGGGCGGGCGGCGTTTTTCCCGGCAACCGAAAGCACCGTGCGGCAGAGCGCGGAAATTCTTCGCCGCGGCATGATCACGGTATATCCGCAACTGTGCGATACAAAGATCGAATATGGGTGGGGCGGAACGCTGGACTTCACCCTCGATGTGATGCCGCACGCCGGAAAAATGGACGAAATGTATTTCGCGGTGGGATTTGCCGGCCACGGCGTCGCCGCCGCCACTTGGTTCGGTACGAAGCTCGCTGAAATGATCTCCGGAAATATCAACAGCATCCCGTTCGCCGAGCTTCCGTTTCCCGCCGCACCGATTGGGCTGCGAAGCGGCCGGACCTGGGCGCTGCCGCTTGCTGGGCTGTGGTACCGGATTCTCGATTTCTTCACGTAGTGCTCGGGCTCACCACATTCCTTGCCGGTCGGAACTTGCGAATCACGAAATACATCGGAAGCGCGAGCAGCACGGGCACTGGTCCCCACTTCCGTGCAAAGGGATCGCTGCCGACCAAAGCGACGACACTCATCGCCAGCGGAGCACCCACCACGTAGAAAAGGCCGGCCCGGCTCCACGGGATGCGAAATGGCCGAGGTATATCGCGCTTCGTGTTGCGCAAACGCCCGGACGAAAGCACGGTCAGAATCGTCACGCCGATGCGCAGCCAGACGTACACCGTCAACAGTTGCACCATCGTTTTTTGCGCAAGCAAGACGTAGACAATCGAGGATGCGATGATGGCGACCCACGGCGTGCCGTAGCGCGGGTGCCGCGCCGAGAACATCGGGGGAAGGTAACCATCCTCCGCCATGGTCGAGGGCATGCGCGTGCTCGTTAGCACCGTGGCGTTCAACAAAGAAACGTTGCCGATCATCGCCGCGATCGTGATGGGAATGGCCAGCCAGGGGCCGCCAAGGAGTTGCGCGGCGTTTGAAAAATAGCCGGTATGCCATTTCTGCCAATCTCCGAGGGCGGCGAGCGAAAAAAGTGTCGGAAGAAAATAGGTAGCGATCGAAAGCGGCACAACAATCGCCAGTGCCCGCGGATAGGTCTTCTGCGGCTCTTCCACTTTCTTCGGCAACGCTTGAAAGTTGCTCGTACCCGGAGTAAAGCCACAAGCCGAGCGCCAGCCCTGCGCCAAAAACCTGAAACCTCGGCGCGTGCGGAGGGACCAGTGGCGAAAACGGGTTGTGGTGCCACTTCAGCGCAGCGGCGACGCACAAAGCACCCACGACCAGCAGCACGAAGACCTCTAGTATGGTTGAGACCACTCCCACCATGTGGATCCCACGCACATTCACGTAACAAATCACCGCGACCAGAGTGCAAGCGATGGCGTAATGGATCCCTGCGCCAACCGAGGTGAAATAAATGGAAATAAAGTCGCTGAGATAATCGGCAAAAAGTACCGCGTAGGCGGCGGCCAGCACGAACGATGCGCTCCAATTCCACCAGCCCGCAAGGAATCCCCAGAAGTCGCCGAATCCTGCGCGCACCCAGCGGTAGAACCCGCCCTCGACAGGAATCGCGGTAGTCAACTCGGCCGTCACCAGCGACACCGGGACGCACCAGAACAGCGGAATAAATAGTTCGTAGAGCAGCGTCAGTCCCGGGCCGCTGGTGGTAACCATGTCTTCGAGACCGAACGGCCCGCCGGTGGCATAGGCGTACATCACGAAGACAAAAGGGAGCAGGCTGACCTTGCGCAAAGCTGGCCAGGCGCCGCATTGCGCCCGGGAACTCGGGGAGACAGACCCGCGATCTTGGCTCGATGGGCGGGGAATGTTGGTTGCCCCGCTTTCTCGAAGAAGTTTACAGGCGCGGCGGGATCGTTCACAGCGGAAAGACAGCTCCCCTGCTAGAATCGATAACGCAGCCAATGCCGTTTATTTGCTCGGTTGCTCCGCTCATGAACTTTTCTTGGGTTCACCTCTTTCGCGACCAAGGAAAGTTGAGTTGGCAGGTTCCTGCGACTTGTAATCAATTGCCCGATGGCTGACCAGCCTGCATTTCTTACATTCTCGAAAGAAACGAGGAGCCGGAGCGTTGATGTCTCTTACCGTTTTCGATTTTCTATTTCGATTTAAGCTTGCCGACAATTGGTGGTTTGTGCTCAGCAGTCTCGGAAGGAGGGCGCAATGAGTCGAAACTCATTCATGATCTTGCATGAATTGCCAGCCGAAGCGCCCCTTGATGCACAGGTTTCCTTGCGTCACCGAGTGGTCGATCGGCGAACTGACTTTCACAATTTGGCCATTCTGTGCGTGTACCGTCACTCCGCAACCCACCCCGCAATACGGACAAATGGTTTCCGTGCGCGTTTGGCGCGATTCGTCCCACGTTCCCGCGGCACGCATCTCGTATTCGATTTTGCCCATGAGCGCGCCGGTGGGGCATACGCCGATGCAGTTCCCGCAATACACGCACGCTGAGTTAGTCAGCGGAATTTCAAATTCCGTGGCAATGTGCGCGTGGAATCCGCGTCCCGCGACGCCAATGGCGAACGTGTTCTGCGCGTCCACGCCGCACGCTTCCACGCATTTGTAGCAGAGGATGCATTTCGAGTAGTCGCGCACGTAGAGTTCGTTGTCGATTTTTGGCGGCTGCGCCACGGTGGCGGCCCGCGGCCCGAACTTCTCTGCGCGGGCCTTGTAGCGTTTCATGTACGCCCGGAGTTGCGGAGCGGTCGAAACATCGACCGACGAGGCGAGAAATTCCAGCACCACGCGCCGGCTCAGACGCACGCGCTCGGAATCGGTGCGAATCACCATGCCCGCTTCCACTTTGCGCGAGCAGGCGGGCACCAGCGTCCGCGAGCCCTCTAGCTCCACAACGCAGACGCGGCAAACGTTTACCGGAGTCAGCGTTTCGAGAAAGCAAAGCGTCGGTGTCTCGATGCCCAGCTTTTTTGTCGCATCCAGTATCGTCGCGCCTTCGCAAACTTTCACCCGTTTTCCATCGATGGTGATTTCGAGTTCGTCCCGCGCCGCAGCGGCAGGAATTTCCGGAGCGGGCGCACGGGGTACCGGAATCAACGGCGAGGGTGCTTGAAGTTGCTCGCTCACGAGAAAAGACTCCATCGATCCATCGCCGAAAGGATCGCGCCGGAAGCCGTCTGCCCCAAGCCACAAATCGAAGCGTCGCGCATTGCCTGTGCCATCTCTTTCAGCAGGGCGCTTTCCTGTTCGTTCGAACCGAGCGGCTTGCGCTGTGCTAGGCGGTGCAACGCTTCTTCTTGGCGCATCGTGCCAACGCGGCATGGCACGCATTGGCCGCACGTCTCGCTGCGGAAAAATGCCGCGATGCGCAGAAGGATTTGCTTCAAGTCTACCGAATCGTCAAAGAGCAGCACCACGCCGGAGCCAAGTGTCGCGCCGATCGCGCGCGTGCCTTCGAACGTCAGCGGCGTGTCCAGTTCCTTCGGGGAAACAAAACTGCCCGCGGCGCCGCCGAGCAGGACCGCTTGCAGCCGTCCCGTTCCACCGACACCGCCCGCCACTTCAATGACGTCTCGAATGGTCGGGCCAAACGGGACTTCATACACACCTGGCCGAACTACGTGCCCGGAAAGGCAGAACAGCCGGTAGCCGGACGAATTTGCCGTGCCGATGCGCGAGTAGGCCGCACCGCCGTTCAAAATGATCTCCAGGACGTTGACCAGCGTCTCGACGTTGTTGACGACGCTTGGCTCGTGGAACAATCCGCTCTGTGTGGGAAACGGCGGCTTGTTGCGTGGCTCGCCGCGATAGCCCTCAATCGAATTGAACAACGCGGTTTCTTCGCCGCAAATGTACGCGCCTGCCCCGCGGCGAATTGCAATGTCAAACGAAAATCCGCGGCCCAAAATACTGCTTCCCAAAAAGCTCTGCGCGCGCGCCGCATGAATCGCCTTCTCCAGTTGTCTTGCGGCGAAGGGATATTCTCCGCGAATATAGATGTAGCCCTTTGTCGCGCCGACCGCGAATGCCGCTATGGTCATGCCTTCGAGAATGGCGAAAGGGTCCCCTTCCATCAGGATGCGGTCCTTGAAGGTGCCGGGCTCGGACTCGTCCGCGTTGCAAATCACGTAGTGCGGGCGGTGCAAATTGCGCTGGGCGTGAACGGCTTGCCATTTTTTCCCGGCAGGGAAAGCCGCACCGCCGCGGCCAAGCAGTTTCGAATCGATAACCTCGCGAATAACGCGCTCCGCACCGAAGTCCAAGGCTTTCTTCAACGCCTCGTAACCGCCCAAGCGGCGGTAATCATCGACGCTCGCCGGATCCGCTTGACCTAGGCGGCCTAACAGCCGCAGTTGCGATTGTCCGGCTTGCGGAACGGAAACCTTCGAGTCGAGCCTGTCGATTTCCGCAGTAAGCCTTCCGAGGGCGGCCTCCGCGACCACGCTCGAGATGCTGTCCGCCTTCGCGGGAGCGACTATCCGTTCCCGTGGCGTTTCTCCTGCCGCGGTGATCAGCGCGGCAGGCGCGCGCTCGCAAAGACCCAGGCACGAGCTGCGCTGCCAAAGGGCTTTTCCGTCCACGCAGGGCGAACCTGCTGGTCCAAGTTTGCGCTCGAGATCGCCACAGAGTGCTCCGGCGCCGCGCGTCATGCAGGCAATGTCGTCGCACACATGCGCGACGACTGGCGGCCGAGGCGTAAGCGAAAACAGCTCATAAAATGACGCGACGCCATGCGCTTCGGCAGGCGGCACGCCCAGTTGCAAGGAGGCGTAATTCAGCGCGCCTGGGCTGATCCAGCCCAGGCGTTCCTGAATCGCCTGCAGCACGGGAAGAAGCAGGTGGCGTTTCGAACGCGCCGGCAAGCCGTTGGAACGGGCGTGGCCGTCCGTAGCACCCAGCGGAGTCGCTTCGCCTGGGGAAGATGCAAGCTTTTCGAGCGCCGCATCAACAGCAGCTTCCTCCTCGGGACTTGCTTTATCCTCGGTCAGGTGCAGGTCCACTGGAGTTCTCCACGCACTTCTCGATGCGAATCGCCGTCGCCTTGAATTCCGACGTTCCCGATTTCGGATCCACGGCGTCGATCGTGAGATCGTTTGTCGCAATCTCATCGTGAAAATGCACCGCAAGAAATGCCAGGCCGGGCCGCAGGCCGGGGTCAAACCGCACCGGCGCGAGCACCGAGCCACGGCGGGAACTGACGCGCACTTGTTCTCCTTCGCAGACCTTGTAGCGCTTGCCGTCTTCGAGCGAAAGGTCCAGTGTCGCCGCGCGGCGCAACGGAGAAGGGAAGCGCCGGCTTTGCTCTCCGGTGTTGTAAGAATCCAAGTGCCGCCCCGTCGTCAGGCGGATGGGATATTCCTCGTTCAACTCATCCACCGGCGGCTCGAATTCGACGACGCTGAAAGGGGCGCGCGGGCCAATCAGCGGTTCGCGCCACAGCCGGCTGTGCAGATAGAGTTCGCCCGGATGCGACTCATCGTAGCAGGGCCATTGAATGCCGCCGAGTTCCTCAAGACGCTTGTAACTCATGCCCGCATGCATCGGACTCAGCGAACGCAGCTCGTTCCAAATCGCTTGCGCATCCGGTTTGCCCCAATTGCGGCCAAACCGCTTCGCCAGTTCGTAGATGATTTCCATGTCGTCGCGCACGTCGTCGGGCAGAGGCACGGCGGCGCGCACGCGCTGCACGCGGCGCTCGCTGCTCGTCACCGTGCCTTCGGTTTCACACCACCCGGCGGAGCCGGGCAGGATGACATGGGCGAGTTCCGCCGTCTTCGTATAAAAGAGGTCCTGCACCACAAGGAATTCGAGCCCGCTTATGAGTTTCACGGCGCGGTGACGGTCCGCTTCGGAATCGATCGGGTTTTCGCCGAGAACGTAGAGAGTCGTGAGTTCGTCCCGCTCCATCGCTTCAAACATTTCGCTCAGATGCAAGCCGCGTTTGGGATCGATCTTCGCTCCGTAGGCGCGTTCAAATTTCGCGCGCAGCTCCGCATTCTCCACGTTTTGAAAGCCCGGCAGGCGGTCGGGAATCGCGCCCATGTCGCCGCCGCCCTGCACGTTGTTTTGCCCGCGCAGCGGATTTACGCCGCTCCCGTAGCGCCCGACGTGTCCGGTCAGCAGGGCCAGGTTAACCAGCGCCAGCACGTTGTCCACGGCGTTGTGATGCTCGGTGATGCCCAGGGTCCAGCAAATCTGCGCGCGCTTTGCTTTGGCATAGGCGTGCGCGGTTTGGCGAATCACTTCGGCGGGCACACCGGTCTCGAGTTCGGCACGCTCCAGCGCGTATTTTTCGACGCAAGCCCGGTAAGCGTCAAATCCGCTGGTCGCGTGTCGTATGAACTTCTCGTTGGCCAGGCCGGAATGAATCATCTCCCGGGCCATGGCGTTGGCCAGGCAAATATCGCTGCCCACGTCGAGCCCAAGCCACGTGTCCGCCCACTGCGCGGAGCTCGTCCGGCGCGGATCGATCACATAGAGCTTCGCGCCGTTGCGGATTCCTTTCAGCACATGATGGAAAAAGATCGGATGCGTCTCGCGCGCGTTCGAGCCCCAAAGCAGGATCACGTCGGTCTCTTCGATTTCGCGGTACGAGCTCGTCCCGCCGCCCGCTCCGAACACTGTCGCCAGACCGACGACGCTCGGCGCGTGTCAAGTCCGGTTGCAACTGTCGATGTTGTTCGTGCCAATCACCGAGCGCACGAATTTTTGGGCCACATAGTTCAGTTCGTTGGTGGTCTTCGAGCAGCTGAACATGCCAAATGTGCGCGGCCCGCGCTTTTCCACTTGCGAGCGGAATCCATCTGCCACACGGTCCAGCGCCTCGTCCCAACTCGCGGCACGGTGCCTCCCATTCTCACGAATCAACGGCGTCTTCAGTCTCTCTCTGTTTCCGTTATTCATATCCGGTCCCTTATGCGATTCTTTCGAATGGCCAATGCTCGTTTGCGCTACCCAATCCATTTGTCCCCCACATGATAGCGCTTTTCAGAGGCCCATTCCGCTTCGTTCGATTCCCGACGTCCGGTGGTCCAGTGCTTTGAGCTTTTTGGAAGCTACGCTCCCTCGCGAGAGCAAACGCCTTTGGCGAATAAGTATTGTTCGCTGCAAAAGACGGCGCGAAACCTCACCCAGGGGGAACCCGGCAACACCTACAGCAATGGCATCATGAGACAACTCGGAGCCCCTGGGACCGGACATGTTCCAGCTAGGAAGGTACGTTCGAAAGAGGCGAGCCCGTAGGTCCGGCGCAGCCTATGGCGGGATCAGTGCAGCCGTCCTCGAAAGACCTTCTGAACCGCCGCATCACGGACAACGCTGGAATCACGGGCGACTAGGATTTCACGCCGCAGTGGAAGACAGGAAATGAGAGCCGAGAAGGAACAGGCACGCGATGATGGCCTAATTCAATTCGTGCCGGTTGAGCACGCCACCGGGCGAGGGGAATGCCAGGAGGCCAGTCCGGCGGTGTCCGCTGCGGCGAATAGAGGATCACTCAATCGAGCGTGCTCCCTCGCTTCCTTGTCGAAGCGATAAGACTCGATGACATTGGCGACCACTCCCGGAAAATTCTCATCGCACGGCACAGTTTCCAGAATCTCTTCGCCGGCAACCGCATGCGGGCCAGTCTGGCCACCCGCGTAAATGGCCACGGCGTCCACGAGCTTTCCCTCGCGTCTGGTCTTGAATCCACGAAAGCCAATATCCGCCGCCTGATGGTTTCCACATCCGGCGGGACATCCGGACCAGTGAATCGTCAGAGGATTTCCCCTCGAACCGAGTGTTTTGTCGAGAGCCTCGGAAAGCGCGACGGCGCGGCTTTTCGTTTCGATGAGAGCAAGATTGCAGTAGTCCGTGCCGACGCAAGCCACCATGTTGCGCAGAAAGGGCGAAGGGCGCGGCGAGAACTGCTTGAGCAGGGGTTCGGCAAGCAGCCCGCCAACGGCGTCTGCGGGAATATGGGGAATGATGGCGTTTTGTGCGGTGGTTAGACGAATCTCGCCGTTGCCATAAATTGCGGCAAGCCGCGCAAGTTCGTCCAATTGTTCGGGATTCACGCGGCCGGTGGGGACGCACAGCCCCACCGCCCGTAATCCCTCCTGCCGTTGCCGTGTCACGCCGAGATGGTCAGCGTGCGAAGAGCTGCGCATGTCTCTCCCTTGAAACGCCAGCTCATGACCGAGGCGCTCAATCAGTTCCGCGCGCAAGCGCGATAGGCCCCACTCCTCGATAAGAAAAGCAAACCGGCACTTGGAGCGTGCCTCGCGCGGGCCGTGATCGCGATAGATCTTGATCAGTTCCACGACCACCGGCACGGCCTGAAAAGCTTCGACAAAAACGTTCAGCGGCGAAGCGACCGTGAACCCGCCCGAACCCATTTTTCCGCCGACCAGGACGTTGAAACCGACGCGCCCCGCTTTCTTCGCGGGGACCAAGGCAATATCCTGTGACTCGGCGTGCGTGCAGTTGTCCGGACAGCCAGTAACCGTAATGTTGAACTTGCGCGGAAGGTTGGTGAACTGGGGGTTGCCCTGTTCGCCGACAATGATGCGGTCCAAGTCCTGAACGACCGGAGAAGCATCTAGTAATTCGTGCGGGTTCGCGCCTGCGAGTGGACAGCCGTTGATGTTTCGAACGTTGTCCAGGCCCGTTTGAAGCGAGCGGAGCTCGACGCCGCGCAGCTTCTCCCAAATTTCCGGCACGCTGTCGAGCGAGAATCCGCGCAGCTCGATTTGCTGCCGCGTGGTAATGTCCACGGCGCCGTTGCCCAGCCGGCGCGAGAGCTCGGCGATGGCGCGGAGTTGTTCCGACCGCGCAAAGCCGTTGGGCATTCGAATGCGCATCATGAACTTACCCGGTGTCGGCCGGCGATAGAAAACCCCAAGCCACTTCAACAGTTCTTTTTCCGCAGGAGTCAGCGATTCCGCCCCACGCTCCATGATTTGCGGCAAACATTCCAGGATGCGCAGCCCGTCACCCCCCAATGACGCCTTGTATCTTTCGACGACGTTTGCGGGAGCAGCGTTTTGGACCACCGTGAATGGCGCGTGTGCCGCAGATGAAATTCGCCCATCTTCCATGACGACCACCTCGGAGAAGCGTTCGTACGCTTCTTGGCAGCTGGTGGATTCATGCTGGCACTCCCGTTTGCAAGAGGGCAAACGCAAAGTTCTGCTTGCTTCGATTGAAAATTCTGAAAACTGGCGTGACGGGATGCCGGCTCGAGTTGGCTACCCCGGACATCTTGAGGGGCAAAACCGGTGCAAAGGAAGCAACCTTTCATCGGGTTCGTTCGCTGGCGGGAGCATGCTAGTTGGGATGGGGCGAAGCCTCGCCGGTGCGGTGTGGCGAAAATTCGTGCTTCGTTTTTTGGTAGGTCGGAGCTTCAGATCCCCCACAGGCTGTGCTGGGGATAGGAAGGCTGGCGCGAACGGTCACTACCTGAACGGTAACGATTTGAAATGGATGTGGTGCATGCTAGTGAGATCCGCAGCGCACTTGCACTTCCGCCGCCAGATCGGCGTCCATGATGGCCGTCCGGCCGTTCTGGGCGGAGCACACCTGCAGCGAGGTAATTCCCAAGGCGCCGCGCAAGTCCGCGCCGGTCAGATTTGCTCCATCCATTTCGGCTCCGCGAAAAACCGCGCCCGTCAAACTGACCCCGCGCAAATCCGCGTTCTTCAAGTCTGCATCCAAAAAAATAGTTCCTTTGCACCGTGCCCCGGTCAGGCTGGCATTTTCAAGCCGTGCCGAGGAAAGATCCGTTTGTTCGAGGCCGGCAAAAGACAGCACCGCATGTTCGAGCCGGGTGTCGCGCATGTCCGTGCGCGAAAGGTCGGTGCGTAAAAGCTGGGCGTTGCGCAAGTCGACCGCATAAAGCGAGGCACCGGAAGCCCGGGCGTTCGAAAGCACGGCACTTTCGAACGTGCCGTAGGAAAGATCCGCGAAGCGCAGGTCGGAAGAGGAAAAATTCGCGCCGGTCGCGTTCGCGGATACCAGCACCGCATGCGAGAGCAACGCGCGATCGAAAACTCCGGAGCGGAGCAAAGTTTCTCTTAGATTGGCGCCTCTTAGGTCCGCTTCGGAAAGATAAATTCCCTCAAGGTTGGCTCGCCACAACTTGGCGTTCACCAGAAACGCCCGGTAGGCGCGGGCATAGCGAAGGTTCATTTCGTTCAGGCGCGCGCCCGAAATTTTTGCGAGGTTGTCGTCGGTCCACGGCGTGCCTTTGGGAAGAGGCGTTGATAGCGAGGCTTCGGTCAAGTCCGCGTAGGGCCGATAGCCCACCGATTGGAAAACCGTGGCGGCCCAGCGGCGTGGGTCGGCGGCGGCGGATCCCGCCGGGCTGCCCGTTTTGTCCGAAGGCAGTCCGCGGTTTACGCCAAGGGAAATCACAAAAAGGATGCATCCGACGGCGAGCGCCGCACGCGTGGTTCCGAAAATCATGCGCAAAACGTTTTTGGATTTTGGCAGCCGGATGTCGCCAGGCCGGAGCACGCGCGACACTATGAAAGGAACACTTGTCGCCGTCGCCACGGCGGCGGTCACCAAAAAAACGTGGAGCAACGTTCCGCGAAAGTCCTGGCGGGTCAGGTACCGCAGCCAGAAGAAGAACAGCGTTACCGGAACAATCCAATATGCCAAGACCGCGGAGAGCGCCGATTCGAAAGCGGTCATGGCAGCACGCGATTCCCCCTGCCACCGGAAATGCCGCCGTACCAGACCCATCAAATACCAGGGACCATCTTTTTCGAGCGTCTGCCCGTCGGGAAACACAGCGGGCAAGGCCGCCATGCTTCCCCACAAACGCAACAGCAGAAAATGAAAACGGAGCGATAGGATCAAGAGAACAATGGGGCCGCCAAGAAAGAGCCCCGTCGTTGGCAGCAAATTGCCGAGTTTGGGGAAAGGAAGAGCCGAGGAGTTCAGCAGCAAGCGCACGTCGGTGGTGTAGATCATGAGCAGGCAGCAAAGAAGACTCAGGCCAACGGTCAGGAAATAGAACCAGCGCGCCACTTTCGTCGCGTCGCTGATGGCCTTCGAACTGTCCACCGCGGATATCGATTCGGGAAGCACCGCGTCGAAAAGATTTGTTCCGCCGAGGCGGCCGAACCACAATCCGTCGGCACCGTACACATTGGCGCCCATCAAATTGGCGCCTCTTAATTCCGTTCCCAATAGATTGGCACTTTGCAGATTCGCGCGAACCAGACTGGCTCCCCGGAGATTGGCCATCGAAAGGTCCGCACCGGCCAAATTTACTCGATGCAAATGAGCTCCCTGCAAATTGACGCCGGTCAAATCGGCTTTGGCCAGGTTGACTCCGGTGAGGTCGGCCCTCGCACCGGTTTCTGCGCCAGATTCCACCCACTGTTTGTGCTGGTCCAAAATTTCAGCGAGGTCGATGAGAGAAATTCCGACAGTGCCTTCTCCGGTGGAAGGCTCCTCAACAGCCGGAGGTTTTTCCATTGCCGTGTGATCGATCGAGATTTCCGTTTTCAATTCTTCCATTTCTTTGATTGCCTGGATTTCCGGAGCCATGCGAACACTTTCCCCCGATAGATTTCCTTCGCCCATGCGCACATCTGGCGGCGGATTCCGCTTGAATCCGCGTGAAGCCAGCCCCCACTTTCGAGTTCACCGCAGCTACTGCTCAGCCCTCCAATACTCTCGCACCTGCGCCATGAAAATCGCCTGACCAAAAGTACAGGTTGCCAGAGAGGTAACGGTCGAATTAGCGTCCGGACGGAGCGGAGGTATTCCTTGGGCGCGCCGATCTGCGTCGGTTGTAAAAGCAGGAGCCGCGAAAACTGTCGCGGCGGGCGCGCTGCCGATCGCGCTCCGCAACCGCGCTCAGAACAAGCAGGAACTGGCCAATACTCTGTTTCGGCGGGAAAGCCACGGCATGGCGATGGCCGAATCCCAAAGGCGCGACGCTCGGGGGCAAGTATGGCAGCAGCGATGGCCATTGCAGCTCGCGTACACGTTCATAAGATCTTTACAATCTGAAGGGAAACGATCTCGTTCTGATACAGGGACGACCTGCTAGCGTCTGCGTGCTCAAGTGATGCGCTCATTCTCATCAGAGCAGTGGCTTCAACTCGGATCCGATGACATCTGTGTATTCAAATCCAATGATCTTTTCGCGAAGTATGCCGTGGCGGTCATAAAGCATTGTCGTTGGAAGCCCCTCGATGCCGCCGAACTTATTTTTCACCTCGTCGGAGGCCACCGCGAGTGGATAACGGACTCCGAGTCTTTTGGCGAAGGAGACTGGATCTTCCGTATCCATCATGGTGTCGAACTTGAACCCGATGACGGTGAGTCCTCGCGATGCATATTTGTTGAGGAGCCCCTGATAGCCGGGCATCTCCTTTTTGCACGGCTGGCACCAAGTCGCCCAAAAATCGACGAGCACCACTTTGCCACGGAGTTCGCTCGAAGAAATCTCATGTCCTTGCAAATCCTTCACCGAGAACTCGGGAAGGCGCGAGCCAATTTCCCCCGGTTTGGGTTCCTTCGGCTCGGCCAAAGTTGCGGCATGCTGAGCGCATCCAGCGAGCACGGCCGCGACGAGACTCAAAAAGAGAGAAGCTGGTCTTCGCATTTATTCCTTCTTCTCGATTTCCAAGACCAACAGCTTCAACGGAACCGATGGGTCCAGCTTCAGTTTCTTTTTTCCTTCCGGCTTTTTGTACAACTGACCTCGAACGGTGACGGTGTTTGCGGAATCGGCAAGGTGCTCCAGTTCCTTTGACAATTCGTTCATGGCCATGGCGAATGATTGATTCGGGCTGACATTGAGAGCGAGATTGCCCGACGCATTCTTCGCGACTCTTCCGCGAACTGTCACATCCATCTCGGCCACGCTGACGCCGCTGTCGTAGACCGCCTTGAGGAGGTGCTGAGGATCAATTCGCCCGTCATCTTTGGGGACGATCTCAACTTTTCCATCGATCAGGGTTACATCGACGCTTTGAACGCCAGACTGGCGTCCGAGGTGTTGCTTCACCCCGTAAGCTCAAAAGTTTCAAGTCATGCCTTCGACGCGCATTTCGATGTGTTGGATCTGAGCCTGCGATCCTGGCACGAGTGCGCAGCCGAGTAAAACAAAGAGCGCCAATTTCTTCGAATGCATCGATTCTCCTCCCTAAAAGTGCAAACGAAATTGCTGTGTAATTCCGAAACTGATGTGACGGCGGATAGGCATGAACGTTGGGCCAGTCGAATGTGCCACATCCCAATCCGCTCCGACCCAGACGTGCAGGCCAGGACGCAAGCCGAGGTAATTGGCGACTCCCGCCAGGAGCACGTCTCCGCCACTTCCGTTCTGCGTGAGTCCGGAAATGCGGTCATCTTGCATGTGGACCCAGGTAAGCGCCGGTCCGATGAACCATTCACGAGCAACGTTCTTAGACTCATAGGGCCGGTAGGAGAGCCAGAACCGAGACGCGATCTCCGAGCCGAGTCGGGTCTTCTCCGTGCCCTGTGAACGCAGGGCCGCGTGGAAATCCTCGTCGGCAACGAGCCGTCTGATGTTGAAAAGGCCGGTGTATGTCCAGTTTGCGGCTAGGAACAAATCGGTCGAACCTGAGCCTGGTTCGAGACCGGCAGGCAGGAGAAGTCCATTTGCGCCTCTCAGATTTGTGCTCCCGGTTGGAATCTTGGGGCCGAACGTAACCGATGCCTGCGTCGTACCCCGTTCGGAATCGCGGCGGTAAAAGCGATACTTCACTACGAGCGTTACATCACCCAAGCCCGTCCCGCCGAGGCTTGAACGAAAGGCGGAGGCGTTCACATCGAAACGATTCGTCACCACGGGGACGAGAACGGTTAAATCGAGATCGCGATGGAAGCCCCATGTGAAATGGAAGAGTCCTTCATGGGAAAAGGTTGGGCGCGCCGTCGCTGGGATATTGCCAGTAGAAGCCGCGAACATGCCGCGAGTAGAGAAAACTGAGTTGTACGAAACCAAAGCGCCCCCCGGAAAGAGCGGCGGGGCTGTTTCCGGTGCGGCGCCTTGAGCTCCTGCGCGCCCGGCACAGATCACGAGAACCGCCAGCAAGGCCCCCCGTAAAAGTTCCTTGCGTGAAACGATGTCCATTCCAGGTCCTTTCGGCAGACAAAGTAGGTCCAGAGACAAGAATGCTTGTCGTCGAGCGTGGCGTGCCAGAGGTGGCCTAGATTCGGATGGGTGTGGAAGTTGGGGGACTAGCGCGGGGCGGCCCGTGGCAGCTCGCCGCGAGTCGGGAAACGGCGGAGCCTGCACGGAGGGCTTGTTGAAAGATGGAAAGCACTGCAATCAATTCAGGTGTGAATGAAACTCCGTGAGCGGAGGGCGATTGAACAAACGGCGCATGCATCTGCGGCATCGTCTCGCAGCATTCCTGGCTGTGGCCGGACGAGGAGCAAGGCATGGACTGGCAGCATTTCATGGCTTCGGCGGGAGTGGTCGTGCCTGAGCAATCGAGAACATAAGCCGCGAGCGCGGTCGCGACGAATGCAACGAGAATTGGCCGCCCAAGGCGCATCTATTCGACGCTAAGGGCGAAGGTGATCCAAGTCAAGGGGGCGGTCGGGATTGCCCACCCCCGTGACCAGGATAGCCTCGGGGAATCGCGACGCGGCTTCCTGAGTCCGGGAGATGCGGAAAGGAGGGCCGGTCAGAAAAAACTGAGCCGGGGCGCTTCGCTGAGGGGCCAAGGCACCCCGGCTGATCCTGCCCGCCTCCGCAGTGTGCGAGCAAGAAACCCGGAGAATTTCTTAAGCCGCAGCCAGATGCAAAGTCGGCAAATGGATTCTGCAGACTTTCGGCTAACGGATCGTGCGCAGGGGCCGTGGGGGTTGCGGCCTCGCGCAGCAGAGAAACCTATTTGTCCTCGTCGCCGCGGAGGAATTCATACCGCTCGATCGCGGCAACCACGCCCACGGCGCCCTCATTCCGCGGCTCGGTACGCTGCACGCGCCCAAGACAGCGGACGCGCACCGGACCAGCCATGGTGATCTCGTTCGGCAAGGTCAGGACAATCTCCACCGGGGAGCCTTCTTTGACGTCCTTGGAAAGATAGAAGTAAACCCCGCGAGAGCTCACATCGCGCGATTCGGTGCTGGTTTCACCGACGGCCGCGCCAGTCGTCCAGCGAACCGTTAATGGCAGCCGCATGGTGAAACGTTGCGTGGTGCGGCGTTCAGAACCCGTCAAGATAATCCTCCTGACCGATTTTCAAGTGTATCCGGGGAAGCGTTCAGCGAACAATAGGACTCCCGATACAAAAACGATTCAACGCTGAGAAGTACGGAGGTACTAGACCATTTCACGACTCGTGGCCGGCGGGGTGAAGGGCCTAAACAGCGCTCCGCCGCGGTGGTGACAAGAGGCGTCGCTTTACAAGTAAATGAAAAAACACGACTTACGGCTAAGGACACGGCGCCCCGGGGACTGCCATTGCTTTAGGTTTCCTGGCCGAAGCGCTTGATGTCTTCCGGGCCTTCCTGGAGCTTCACGGCGGCGCGGCCCTGGACCATTTCGCGAATCTGCTCGACGATGTCGGGATTTGCAAGGGTGGTGATGTCGCCGGTGTCCATGTGGTTGGAAATCGCTGCCAGCACGCGCCGCATGATCTTGCCAGACCGGGTCTTCGGCATGTCGGGCACCATGTGGATCGTCTTCGGACGAGCAATCTTGCCGATCATGGTTTCGATGGTGGAAGTCACCTTTTCCTGGATGGCTTTCTTAGGGAGGAACCCGGGCTTCAGTGAAATGTAAACGACCGGGACGCGGCCTTTCACTTCGTCCACTGCGGGAACGACGGCGGCTTCGGCAACTTCGGGTACGGTGAGGCAAGCGGACTCGACTTCCTTGGTACCAAGACGATGGCCGGCCACGTTGATCACGTCATCGACGCGGCCGAGGATGCGATAGTAGCCGTCCGCGGGAAGCACCGCGCCGTCTGCGGCGTAATACGGCCAATCGCGCCAATCCTTGCTGTGCAGATTCTTGGTGTACTTTTTGTAGTATTGATTCACGAACCGCTGCGGATCGCCCCAAATCGTCTGCATAATTCCCGGCCAGGGATTGCGAATGCAGATATTTCCCGCCGTGTGGGAGCCCGGCTTAACCTCGTTTCCTTCCTCATCCCAAATCACCGGATAAATTCCGAGCGCCGGGGGACCGGCGCTGCCGGGCTTCATGGGGTCGAGGGCAGGTTTGGTGGAGCAAAGGAAGCCGCCGGTTTCCGTTTGCCACCAAGTATCGACGATTACCGCTTCCCCTTTGCCGACGACTTCGTAATACCACTGCCAGACTTCCGGCTCGATGGGCTCACCAACCGTGGTCATGTGCTTGAAGTGGTAGTTGTATTTCTTCGGTTCGTCCGCGCCGGCTTTGCGTAGCATGCGAATGGCCGTCGGCGAAGTGTGAAAAATGTTAACGTCGAGCCTTTCGGCGATGCGCCACGGCCGGCCGACGTCCGGGAATTGCGGCACGCCCTCATAGAGAACGCTGGTTGCCGCGAGCGCGAGCGGTCCGTAGACGATGTAAGAGTGCCCGGTGATCCAGCCGATATCCGCCATGCACCAGTAGACGTCTTCCGGATGAATGTCCTGGTAATACTTTGCCGTTCCCGTTACGTATGCCAGATAACCGCCGGTGCGATGTTGGCACCCTTTTGGTTTTCCCGTCGTGCCGCTGGTGTACATGAGAAATAGCGGGGCTTCTGAATCCTGCGAAGCAGGCTCTACCGTATGACCTCGGTAGTCCTTTAGAACGTCGTCAATGAAATAATCGCGCTCCATGACCATTGGCGTTTCTGAGCTGTATCTACCGGGATAGCGCTTCCAGACCAGGACTTTGTCGATTTCCTGGCCTTCTTTTGTTGCCGTTTGCACGGCGATATCCGCGGCGGCCTTGTGATCCACCCACTTTCCATTGCGCCAGTAGCCGTCCGCGTAGATGAGCACGCGACTGCTGGAATCCGCGGCGCGCAACCCGCAAGCCTCGCCGCTAAATCCGCCAAAAACGACCGAATGCACGACACCGAGCCGCGCGCAAGCCAGCATGGTGATGGGCAGCTCGGGAATCATGGGCATGTGAATCGTCACGCGGTCGCCCGTTTTCAGCCCAGCGAAATCGCGCAGCAGCGCCGCGGTCTCATTCACGCGCTTGTACAGCTCCTGATAGGTGACCACCACGTGGGCTTCGCCGGGAGGTTCGGGAACGAAAATGATGGCCGCCTTGTTTTTGTATTTGGCGAGGTGCCGGTCCACGCAGTTGTAGCAGGCGTTCAGTTTTCCGCCAACGAACCATTGCCAAAAGGGAGGATGATCGGCGTCGAGCGTGGTGTGCCAATACTGGTCCCAGTCGAGCAGTTCGGCGTAGTGGCGGAAGCACTCCGGGAAGTATTTCTCGTCGAACTTAGCCACGAAGTCGGGATCGTGCAGGTTGGCCTGGCCAATAAACTTCGCGGGCGGGCGGTAATAGCCTTCTTCTTTCCAGTGCACCGCGATCTGCGCTTCACTGACCTTGGGTCTGCCCTTATGGTCTTTGGTGATTTGTTTTGCCGGTAGTTTCTGACGCGGTGTGGCCACGGTAGCGGCTCCCTTGGTAGATCGATTTGTTTTAACGCAACGACGCGGGACGGTCCGGCTCGGGTTCACGAAAAATGATGCTACCGCGCGGCCGCGCTCGTCAATCGCAGCGAAGCCGTCCCACCGCCGCAAAAAAGCGCAACCAAAAGGTTGCTTTTATCTCGGCGAGCAGATATTATGTAACCAGGAGGTTGCATAATATGAGCGACCGCATCGAAAAACGGATCGAACTCAAGGCCCCGCTTTCCCGCGTCTGGCGCGCCCTCACCGATTACCGCGAGTTTGGCGAATGGTTTCGCGTGAAATTGGACGGCCCTTTTGTTCTGGGCGAGGTCTCGCGCGGTCAGATGACTCATCCGGGGTACGAGCACGTGAAGTGGGAGGCCGTGGTCGAGAAGATGGAGCCACAGCGGCTGTTTTCCTTCACTTGGCCGCATCCCAAGTCCCACGAAAAGGCGGATTATCCGCCGGATTACTCCAAGGAGCCCAGCACGCTCGTTGAATTCCGGCTGGAGAAAACCGCCAATGGCACGGTGCTGACCGTGACGGAATCCGGCTTTGACAAGCTGCCTGCGGATCGCCGGCTTGAGGCATTTCGCAGAAACGAGGGCGGCTGGGCCGAGCAAATAAAAAACGTTGAGGCCTATCTTGCGAAAAACTCTTAGACGGACTTCTCGAAGGCGGTGTAGCTATGCACGGGTCTTTGCCGCTCTCGGCGATGAGACGCGGTTGACGCTGGTTGCAAAGCTTGCCAAGGGGCAGCCTAGTTCGATCTCTCAACTGACCGAGGGTTCGCAGCTGACCCGTCAGGCCATCACCAAGCACCTTCGAGTGTTGGAGGACGCAAGAATCGTGCGCAGCGTTCGAGCCGGCCGCGAGAGCCGATTTGCGTTCGACCCTGAACCTATTGCCGAGGTTAAGGACTACCTCGATTTCGTTTCCGAGCAGTGGGACGAGACGCTCGCAAGACTAAAATCCTTCGTCGAAAGCTGAGGTCATTCCGAGCAGATAAGCCCGTGCTCCTTCACGTGTACAATCCCGCTCCTGCGCGCGTACCGAATCATCATATGGCTCTCCTGGCGCTGGGATTTTGTGGGCCATGCCGACGAGCTAACGTGCAAGGCCAGGAAGGCGGGAGAAAGGTCGCCAAAGACTTTCGACCGGACTTGAGTGGAAGGGCGCTTTCACCGACGAAGCGCGATCGTCGATTTTTGACAGCAGCCTGACTGAAATCATGATACAACCTCTGCTTGAACCCAGAGGGTGCGATCTTTCTGTTTTTTGCCGGCGCCCTCGGAGGCGGCATGAATGCCGTGGCCGGGGGCGGGAGCTTTATTGCTTTTCCCGCGCTTCTGTTTACCGGCGTTCCCGTGATTCCTGCCAATGCGACCAACACGCTCTCTTTGTGGGTAGGAACCACGGCGAGCGGCGGCGCCTATCCCCAAAAGCTGGATATTCCGAGGCGCGTTCTGATTCCTCTCGGGATCACCAGTTTGGCCGGCGGGCTCTCGGGGGCGATTCTCCTTATTCACACGCCTGCCCGGACTTTCCTGCGGGTGATTCCGTGGCTGCTTTTGGGCGCCACCTTGCTCTTTGCGTTCGGCAAGCATCTCACCGGACGCATTTCCGAGGGCATCTCGCCCGAGGCGGGCAGCGGGGCAGTGATCTTCGCTTCGCTCTTCGAACTCCTGGTGGCCGTCTACGGCGGCTATTTCGGCGGAGGAATCGGCATCATGAACCTGGCGATGCTTTCAGCGCTTGGCATGACCGACATCCACGCCATGAACAAGCTGAAAGTCATACTCGGGGGTGTGATCAACGGCGTGGCCACGGTAACCTTTATTGCGAGCAAGGCCATTTTCTGGCCACAGGCCATCGTAATGATTTTCGGGTCGGTTCTCGGCGGTTATTCCACCGCGCATTATGCGCAGAAACTGCCGCAGTCCTGGATCAAAGCTTTCGTCATTCTTGTTGGCACGGCCATGACCGTTTATTTTTTCCGGCGCGGCTACCGCTAGCAGGCTTACCGGGCACGGGTCAGAAGCGACGCATGGTATAGTCCCCGCTGCCATGAGTGTTGCGGAGCTTCCGTCCAATCCAAAATCGACGCTGGTCCCGCTTACGCGAAATCAGATTCGCGGATTTTGGGCATCCTGGGGAGGCTGGGCGCTGGACGGCATGGATTCGTTCATCTACGCGCTTGTCCTGCTGCCTTCGCTGCGGGAACTTCTTCCGCGCTCCGGAATTGCTCCGACCAAAGGAAACGTCGGCTTCTACGGCGGATTGCTATTCGCGCTGTTCTTGTTCGGCTGGGGAATGGCCTTTTTGTGGGGCCCGATTGGCGATAAGTTCGGGCGCGTTCGCACGCTCATGCTGACGATCGTGTGGTATTCCGTTTTCACGTTTCTCAGCGCGCTCGTCACGGGCGTCTGGCAGCTTGCCGTTCTGCGGCTGCTTGCCGGGATTGGCATCGGCGGCGAGTGGGCTATGGGCGGAACCTTCGTCGCCGAAGAATGGCCCGAACCGCGGCGGCTGGCTGGCGCCGGGTTGATGCACACGGGATACTACGTTGGGACCTTTTTTGCATCGTTGGCGAATTACGTCATAGGGAGTCACTTCGGCTGGCGCACGATGTTTGCGGTCGGCGGACTGCCGGCGCTTTTGCTCGCCTGGGTGCGGCATGGCGTGACGGAGCCGGAGAGGTGGAGACAAAAGGAAGGCGTGGTTCGCTCCGGGAAAATCTGGAGGCCATTTTCCGCCCTTTTCTCGAACACGCTGCGCCGCCGAACGGTTCTGAATTCCTTGTATATGCTCGCATCGATTTGCGGTTTGTGGGCGGGAACGGTCTATGTGCCCGCCGCGGTGACGACGCTGGCGGAAGCGGCCGGGAAAATAGGACCACCGGCAGCGCGGCTGGCTTCGCACGCGGCGATGCTGGTTTCCTGCGCGACGATTCTTGGCTGCCTGGTGATGCCGTGGCTCGCGGAAAAAGCCGGGCGCCGCGGCGCGCTGGGGGTTTATTTCGCGCTGATGCTTGCGTCCATTGCGCTGACGTTCGGAAAGGTTTTCTATCTCGGAGCAGCCGCGCTTCCGTGGTTTTTTGTCTGTCTTTTCTTTCTCGGGTTGGGCGGCGCCAATTTCGCTGTGTACACGCTCTGGCTGCCGGAGCAGTATCCTACGGAGTGCCGCGCCAGCGCATTTGCCTTTTCTACCTCGCTCGCGCGTTTTGCAGGCGCCGGGATAACATTTCTCGTGGGCGCCGGCGTCGAACGCTACGGCTCGCTGGGAGCTCCTGTCGCCATGACCTCGATCGCCTTTGCGGTCGGCTTGCTGCTCGTTCCTTTCGGCGCGGAAACTCGCGGAGAATGCTTGCCCGCCTAACGCCGCACGTCGGAGAAAATATGACCGAAGTCGCATCGAAGGTTTTTCCCATTGAGAAATTGCGCGAATTTTGCATCCGCGTGTTTCTCCATTGCGGCGTGCCAAAAGCCGATGCGACGCAGGCTGCCGACGTGCTTGCATGCGCTGATCTGCGCGGCGTCGATTCCCACGGTGTGGCGCGGATGTACAGCTATTTCGGAATGCTGAGCGAAGGCCACATTAATCCCAAACCAAAAATCAAAATTGTGCGTTCGACGCCGAGTACCGCGGCGGTTGACGGCGACAACGGTCTTGGCCTCGTGGTTGGCCCGCAAGCGAATCGCATCGCCATGGACATGGCGGAAAAATGCGGCTCCGGCTGGGTCGGCGTGTGCAACACAAACCATTTCGGAATCGCCGGATACTATGTGCTCCAAGCACTCGAGCGCGATCTGATTGGCTGGGCGATGACCAACTCGACGAAGATCGTCGTGCCGCTGTGGGGCGCCGAACGCATGCTCGGAACAAACCCCATCGCCATTGCGTTTCCGGGCAAAGCCGAGCCTCCGATTGTGATTGACATGGCTACCAGCGCGACGGCGTACGGAAAGATAGAAATTGCACGTCGGCGAGGCGAGCCCGTTCCCGAAGGCTGGGCCATTGATCGCGAAGGACGCAGCACCACGAATCCAAACCAGATGATCGACGGCGGGGCGATGCTCCCGCTGGGTTCGGAACGCGAGCGCGGGGGCCACAAAGGGTATGCGTTGGCGATGATGGTGGACATTCTTTGTGGGCCGTTGAGCGGCGCGAACTGGGGCCCGTTCACGCCTCCCTTTGCGCTGCGACAGGAGATCCCCAAGCGCAGCGTGGGGAAGGGAATCGGTCATTTTTTCGGCGCGATGCGCATTGACGGTTTCATTGACGCCGACGAGTTCAAGCGCCAGGTGGACGAGTACATTCGCGTGTTTCGCCGAACGAAGCCCGCACCGGGCACGCATGGCCCTTTGATTCCGGGCGATCCTGAACGGGAGGCGGACCAGGCGCGGCGAAAAGAGGGTGTCCCGCTGATTCTGCCTGTCGTCGAAGAGCTGCGGGATATTTCAAAGAAGACCGGCGTCCCGTTCGAATGAACCGCGATCACCGGCTTCTGGCGATTCGAGAACTTCCTTCAGAAATGTTGGCGGACGATGCGCTGGGTCTTGCTAGTCTTTACGCGCGCGGGTCTTCTCGCTGATTTTTCCGATTTCGAGGTGTGCCTTCCGCCTTGTCGTCGAAGGGCATGCGGCAGGTGAGGTCTATCGGAAGGAATCGAATGACTGGGCGCGCAAGGAAGCGTCGAGAAGCTGAATCGAGTGGACAACGGGCGTCTTCAGATGACGGCGCGAGAGGGCCGACTGCAGCTGGAGCATGCAGCCGGGATTGCCGGTAGCGACCACGTCGGCGCCAAGTTGAGAAACGAGTTCGGCTTTGCGGTCGCCGAGCGATCGCGCAGCGTCGGGCTGCACGAGATTGTAGATTCCCGCGGAACCGCAGCAGATCGCCGATTCCGCAATCTCCTCGAGTTCGAGGCCGGGAATGCTGGAAAGCAAAGCTCGGGGCTGCGAGTGTACCCCTTGCGCGTGCTGCAAATGGCAAGAATCGTGAAACGCGACGCGCAGCTTCAGTGGATGACGCTTCGAGCGCGGCTCGAGCTCCGTTAAGACTTCGCTGATGTCCCTGCACTTCGCGGCAAATCTTTGCGCGCGTTCGGCATATTGCGGGTCATCGCGAAGCAGGTGGCCGTATTCCTTCACGTTGGAGCCGCATCCGGCGGCATTCGTCACAATCGTTTCAACGTTGGCCTGCTCGAAGGCATCCATCGTCTTCTTGGCGAGGTCGATGGCAGCAGCCTCTTCTCCCGCATGCACAAGCAAGGCCCCACAGCAAGCTTGCGTTTGTGGAGCGACCACCTCGCAGCCCTCTCGAGCGAGGACGCGTGCCGTGGCGGCATTGACCTGCGAGAAAAATACGCGCTGCACGCAACCGAGAAGCAGGCCGACGCGCCGGCGTTTCGTGCCGACGGCAGGCGTGACTTCCAAAACCGCTTCCTGAGGCGTAAGTCTTGGAAGCAGCGCCTCCATCGTCCGCCATTTCTTCGGGAGCAGCCTGACGAGACCGAGTCCGCGAGCCAGAGCTTGCAGGCCGGATTTTTGATAGGCGAGGAGCGGCGCGCGCAAGCGATCGAGGCGATCCGGCCGGGTAAACGTCTCGAACAGGAAATGGCGATGACGTTTCTCGCCGGAAGGCCGTGTGAAGTTTCGCTCGATCTGCGCGCGGGTGGCCTCGATCAGTTTGCCGTAGTCCACGCCCGAAGGGCACGCCGTCATGCAGGCCATGCAGCCGAGGCAGCTATCGAAGTGACTCACCCATTTGGAGTTGATCTCGGCCGCTCCTTCCCCGGCGAGCTTCACGAGGTAGATGCGGCCGCGCGGCGAATCCATTTCCTGTCCCCAAAGGAGGTAAGTCGGGCAGACAGGAAGACAGAAGCCGCAGTGCACGCACTTGTCGACAATGTCCGCCGCCGGCGGATGCTGCGCGTCAAAAGCGGAAGGAAGCGAGTTTGGCGTGGTGGCCATCGCGAGATTTGAAGCCAGTTGCCAACTCCGAAGGTACCCGAAGGAACGACAATGAGGCAATGGTTTGCGCGACCGTCAACTGCGCAACGCTCGGGCTATGAAGGTCTAATCCCAGGGGTGAAGAGCCCGGCACGGGCGCGTCCAGTTGCGATTCCTCGCCGGCGGGATGCAAGCCTTCCTGGAACTCGGCGAAACTTGCGACGATCGCAAACCCGCTCAAGCCAACCAACCTCCGGTCACGGGTTGGTCACAGCCAGCCGAGCATTCTCGGCCAGCCGCTGTAGCTCTTGGCGAGTTCGGGATGGGCAGCGAGCCCGCAAGCAGGATGAATGCGGGTCAGGATCCTTCGCTATCCGGGCGTGCCGGGGCAAAGCCGAAACGCATGAGCTCGCGAGGCTAAGAACCGGTTTTGATAAGCACCACGTTCTGTTCGATGGGACCGCGCGAGAGGGCAATGCGCTTCCCGTCCGGAGACCAGGCAAAGCCGTGGATTTCCGACCGCTGAAAATGCGTGATTTGTTTGCCCGGGCTGCCGTCAAAGGGAAAGGTCCAGAGATTGCGGATCCCGCTGCGGTCATCGAGCGCGGCAAAGCTCCCTCCGTCGGCCATCCAGCCGACGACTCCCATGGGATCCAGAGTGGATGGAATATCGCGGGAGTAGCGCGGGGCGCCGCCCGAAGCGGGAACAAGCGAGCCTTTGACGGTCCCGGTCTTCGGATCCATAAGGGCGGCCAAAATGCAGGTTCCGTCGGGAGAATAAACCGGCTTGCTGACAAGCAACTGATCGGAAAGCGCGACCGGCGAAGCTCCGCCCAGCTCCATCTTGTAGAGCAGGGTGTGCCGGTTGGGGTCAGTTCCGGAAAAGACAACATCGCCGGATTGCATGCGGCAGCTAGGGCTGCCTTCGCCAGCGCCGCTGGTGATTTGCGTGAGATTGTTGCCGTCGAGGTCTGTCTTGAAGAGGTGCTGAAGGCCCGTGGGGTCGGATTCAAAAACAATGGAGTGGCCTGATTCGCAGACCGCGGGATGGGTGTGGAAGTAGCGGTCGTTGGTCACTTGGTGGGCCGCGGAGCCGTCGGCATTGACCATCCAGATTTGATAGCTGTCCCCGACGTTTCCTTGATAGACAATGCGGCCGTCGGTGGTCCAAGCGAGACCGCCGATGCCGTCCATTCTTCCGGAGGTGACTTGCACGGCGGCATCGGGGTCGTTCCCGGGACCAACCCAGACATTGACGTTGATGTCGCTCTGGACGGCCAGGAAAGAGCGGGAATCGGAGCCCACGCTGAGAGATAAGTAACTGTTCACGTCACCGGTGATCTTGCGTACTTCCCCGCTGCCTTCCGCATTCCAATAGATTTGCTGGGGAGCGCCGCTTCTTTCCTGAGCGGCGATAAGCATGCCGCTGCCGTCGGGAAGCCAGCGAGTGTCGTTTAAGCTCCTCCAATGGACCGGCGAAAAAGACGTGGCGGAACCGTCGCGGACGGAGACATTCAACAGATGGATGTACAGGCCGTCGGAGGCGGGGTCGGCAACCGAAACGGTAATGGTCCTGCCGTCCGGCGCCCAGGAAGGAAGGTCAAAAGGACCGATGTCATTGCCGATGCGGCGGGTAGCCAGATGGGTTTCATGAGCGCCAGAAGGATCGGCGAGGATGAGGGAAGATTCGCCTTTGACACCATCGTTGCGGACAAAAGCCATTTGGCTCCCGTCGGGAGAGAACGTAACGAGACTATCAACGTGGTCCACCAGCTTGCGCGGCGTGCCCCCCCAGCACGGGAATCTGGTAAAGGGATTTGTCGGTGGGATTCACTCTTTCGAGATAATCAATGAAGCCCCCGTCCGGGGTGAATTCTGGGATGAGCATGGGGCGCGGGGCCGAAGGGAGAAGTTGAACGCTATTGGTCGAGGCCAGCTGGCGAAGCCAGAGGCTTTTCTTTCCATTGTTGTCCTGGCAATAGGCGACATAGCGGCCATCGAAAGAGACTGCCGCAGAAACGGCTTGGCCGGTCGTGGTGATTCGCTGCATGCGGATGGACGAGAAATCAGTGCGCGGCCGGCCGCGAGGCCAGAAGTAAAGGACCGCTGCGAGTAAAGCGGCCACAACCAAGACCGGGATCGCGACGCTCGGGTTTTTTATGCCCAGTGATTTGGTTTTTGCCTTTTCGGCCTGCGATGGCACTGTTCCCGCTGCAGTTGCCGAAGACGGAACCCCTTCGGCTGGCGCGAGGGGCAAAACCATCCAGAGAAACGGGTAAGCGAGAAGGCCGATCCCTGTAGTAAGGCCCACGACGAGCCAGAGCACTCGGATGAGCGTGGCATCGGTGTCCCAATAATCGGCCAAGCCCGCGCATACGCCCGCAATCTTTTTGTCTCTCGATGAGCGAAAAGGTCTTTTCCTGCTCCCGCTTTGCCCCGGAAGTGGCGGTGAAGGAGCCTCCGATTGTCTGGCGGCGGCCGTAGCTACGGAAGTTGCCTGCCACGCCCGGGCTTTCCCGGAATTGGAATCTCGCTGTTGTCGCTGGAGGTCGGCGCGCAAGTCCGAAGCTGTCTGGTAACGCAGCGTGCGGTCTTTTTCGAGCGCCTTGTTCAAGATGCGCTCAAGCTCCACGGGCAGTATGGGGTTGAGCCGGAGCGGCTCGACGGGTTGGCGATTGAGGATTCCGTCGAAGATCACGCCAGAGGTTGCGCCGGGAAAGGGCTGATTGCCGGTCGCCATTTCATAAAGAACCACCCCGCAGGAAAACAGATCCGTGCGGGCATCGAGTTCCTCGCCGCGAACCTGTTCCGGTGACATGTAAGCGATCGTGCCGACCGCCGTGCCTGGACTGGTGAGATGGTCGTCGAGAACAGTGGCGCCCGACGCAGTCGTCATTGCGGAAACGGGGGACGCAGCGCGCGGACCGATCTTGGCGAGACCGAAGTCGAGAATCTTGGCTTGGCTGCGGGCGGTCACAAAAATATTGGCTGGCTTGATGTCGCGGTGGACGATGCTTTTGGCGTGCGCGGCGTCCAGCGCGTCGGCCACCTGGCCCCCCAGGTCCAGAAGCAAGTCCAGCGGGAGAGGGCGGCCCGCGATGCGATCACGAAGGGTGTGGCCTTCGAGATACTCCATGACGAGAAAATTGCGGCCGGCGGATTCGCCGATGTCATAAATGGTGCAAATACTCGGGTGATTCAGCGAAGAGGCGGCGCGGGCTTCGCGCTGAAAGCGCTCGAGCACCAAAGGATCTTTGGCTAATTCTTCAGGAAGAAATTTGAGCGCAACAAAGCGTCCCAGACGCGTGTCTTCCGCCTTATAGACGACACCCATCCCCTCGCCGCCCAGTTTTTCAAGAATCCGGTAGTTCGAGACAAGTGTGCCGATCATGCCGTGGGCTTTTGAGAAAGTGCCATGTTATGTGGCGGTAGATGCCAAGTCAAATCATGGCCTAAAACGTGGCGGCTTCAGATGCCGCCGACAAAGCGCCCGGGATTCAGCGTGCTCCAGGGGTCGAGGCGGGTCTTGACGGCTTTCAGGAGAGGCAGGGAATCGCCTGGGGAGCCCCAGGCGTCGAAAGCCTGCATGTTCGCCGGACGATGAAGCACGGCGAGAGAGCCGCCCATTTTCTCGAGCTCCGCACGCAGTGTCGTCAGCGCGCGGTGCAAATTGCCGGCAGGGCCTTCCCCGCGCAGCCAGCCGAGACCCGTTGCATACAGAAGGAGTTTCCAGTTGACTCGCGAGGGCTCGGCGACGGTGCGAATGAGTTCGACGGTGCGCGCGAGATCGGCGGGGAGCACGCTGATTTTGGCGATGGCGTTTTCCGCCGGGTTGGAGAACGACCAGAGGTCTTCCCGGGCATTCCATGGGCTCGGAGAAGACGAGGCTTTCGCGTTCGTGACCGTTCGCGGCTCGGGGTGAACCTGAGCCAGGGAGCTTTTTGCGGACTTACAGAACCCGCGTAACTGGCTTGCTTGCGCATCGAGGCCAGCTTCCGTGCCTTCGAAGAGAATGTCGATCACCGGCAAAGCTTCGGCCGAGAACTGCGATTGAAGCGCAACATGAGCAAGTTTGGAATCCTGGATGGCAAGAATGATTTGCTGTGCTTCCCGAGGATTGCTGACGGAAATGGTGAACGAACGGCTATGGCGCGGCAGGGGATGCAGGCGAAAGACTGCGCGGGTGATGACGCCAAGCGTGCCGAGCGCGCCGGTGACGAGTTTTGGAAGATCGTAGCCCGCAACATTCTTGACGACTTTGCCGCCGCTGGAGGCGAGCGTGCCGTCAGCAAGAGCTATCGTGACGCCGATGATGAGGTCGCGCAGCGCTCCAAAGCGGAGTCGCAGCGCGCCGCTGTCGTTGCTGGAAAGCACGCCGCCAACGGTGGCTTTCTCCGGCCACAGCGGATCGATGGCAAGGCGCTGGCCGTGCTCGGCGAGCGTTTGCTGCAAAGTCTCGATCGTGCAGCCTGCTTCCACCGTGACGGTGAGGTCGCCCCAGGCGTGTTCGACGATGCGGCTCAGGCGCGCTGTGGAAAGAAGTAAATCGGCGCGCGACGGCGCATTGCCCCAGCCGAGTTTGCTGGCGCCGCCGCGCGGGATAACGGCAAGTTGGGATTCATCGGCGAGGCGAAGCGCGGTAGCCAGTTGTTGTTCGGTGGCAGGTTCGATCAGGAATTGCGGCTGAACCCCGCAAATCGAGTCCGCCGGAGAGGCGGGGCGGATTTGATCGGCGCTGAGGACGGCGCGGAGGTTGTTTTGAAGCGTGGCGGAGATGGGGGTCATGTCTGTCGATCGCGCTGATAGCTTACACCGCCTAAGCGGCGTCAAGCCGCCGCACTTCCAGACTAAGAGCGCTCCGCGAGACCCGCGGATTCGACGGGGTGGGGCAGATATTCGCCGGGCTTCTCGCCACAGAGACGCGGCGTGGGGAAAACTTTCGTAGGATTCGAGAGTTGCAAGGGATCGAAGGCGCAGCGGACCCGCTGCATGGTGGCGAGATCGGGCTCGGCAAACATTTTGGACATCATGCATTTTTTCTCTTCGCCGACCCCGTGCTCGCCGGTGATGGAGCCGCCGGCGGCGATACAGACTTCCAGAATCTTGAAGGAGAGCGCGAGGGCGGCGTCTTCCTGCCCGTGGATTCGGCGATCGTACAGAACCAGCGGATGGAGATTGCCGTCGCCAGCGTGAAAAACGTTGGCAACGCGCAAGCCGTTTTCTCGGCTGAGCCGTGCGATTTCGCCCATCACCTGGGGAAGAGCGGTGCGGGGAATTACGCCGTCCTGAACAATGTAGTTCGGAGAGATCCGGCCAACCGCGGCAAAAGCAGCTTTGCGGCCTTTCCAGACGAGCGCGCGCTCGGCTTCGGATTGCGCGACGCGAATTTCCCAAGCACCGTTTGAACGGCAAATTTCATCGACCTGGGTCATGAGCGCTTCGACTTCGCCAAGTGGGCCGTCGAGTTCGACCAGAAGCAGCCCGCCGCAATCGGGATAGTTCGCGTGGACAGCGGCTTCCGCGGCCTGAATCGCGAGCTTGTCCATCATTTCGATGGCGGCGGGCAGCATCCCCGCGGCGATGATGCCGCTGACAGCCGCGCCCGCCTCGTTGGTGGTCGGAAACGCAGCCAGCAGCGCGCGAACGCATTCGGGGCGCTTGACGATGCGCAGAATGATTTTCGTGGCCACGCCGAGGGTGCCTTCGGAGCCGACAAAAACGCCGACAAGGTCATAGCCGGGCGTATCGAGCGTTTTCCCGCCGAGATGGACGAGCGAGCCGTCGGGAAGAACGACTTCCAGGCCGAGGACATGCGTGGTGGTGAAGCCGTATTTGAGGCAATGCGCGCCGCCGGCGTTTTCCGCGACGTTGCCGCCAATGCTGCAAACCGATTGCGAAGAAGGATCGGGTGCGTAGAAATAATCCTGGGACTGGACGCGCCCGGTGACGTCCAGGTTGATGACTCCCGGCTCGACGACAACACGCGCATTCGGAATGTCCACCTCGCGGATGCGATTCATGCGCGCCAGGCTGAGGACAATGCCGTTTGCGACAGGCAAGGCACCGCCACTAAGGCCCGTGCCCGAACCGCGTGCGACGAAAGGAATTCTTTCGCGATGGCACAGACGCACTATGGACTGAACTTGCGCGGTCGAAGACGGAAGCAAGACCGCGCGGGGCAGTACGCGGAAATTCGTAAGGCCGTCGCATTCGTAGGTGTGCAGTTCCTCAGGCGAGCAGATGAGGCCACCGTTGCCGACGATCGAGCGGAATTCGTTGAGGATGCGAAGGTCCATAAGCAGGAACTTACCAGGTGGGCCGCAAAGCCTCGGCGTTTTTAGGCCGAGGATAGAAGGCCCCTCTTTCTTTGCTTCCGAACTGCTCTCTATTTCTTCTGTCCGCACCACCTATGGGCGGGCAGCCCAAAAGTAAAGCCTCTTCGTGGTCCTCCGCTGAAGTAGGGCGGTTGTGGAGGAACCCACCGAAGCCATCTCGGAAAAACAAACCGAGAGGCCGTAGGAATCCTCGCCGCTTGCGGCGGGGAGGATGTTCAATTCACGGGCTGTCTCCACCGGAACAAGCTTGCCCCATCAGCGAATGAAGTTCAATCCGCTGGGTATGAACTGCGGCAACACGTAGGCGTACACCATCACGATGACTCCGACGATGGCTGCAAGCGCCACGGAGTGCCAGAAAACGAAGCGGAAGATGGCGCCTTCGTTGCCAACCTGATTGGTCGCCGCGGTAGCGATGCAAATCGATTGCGCATCGATCATCTTGCCCATAACGCCACCGGCGCTGTTCGCGCCGCACATGAGAATGGGGCTCAAATGGAGCTGTTGCGCGGTGATTTTTTGCAGACCACCGAACAGCGCATTGGAAGAGGTATCGCTGCCGGTCAGGGCGACGCCAAGCCAGCCGATGTAAGTGCCAAAGAAGGGAAAGAACCACCCCGTGCGTGTGAAGGCCAGACCAAGGACCGCGTCCATGCCCGAGTATCGCGTGATGAAACCAAGGCCCAGCATGCAGGTCATGGCCATGATGGCAAAGCGCAGACGGACGAAAGTTCGGAAGAAAATGTAAAGCAGTCTCTTTGGCCTGAGGCCAAGAATAAATCCGGTAAGCAGAGCGGCGATGAAGCACCCGGTTCCCGTGGCGGTGAGCCAATTGAAGTCAAAGCGCGCACCTTCGGCGGTGGGTTTCGGCACGACCGGAGTCGTTCGAAGCACTTTGTTGTGAAGGTAGGGCCAGTCCCATCCCGGTGGGCCAGGACGAGCTTTTCCGTCCGCCATGACGACTCGGAAGGCGGGAGTTGTGGCGCGGTTCATGGCCAGCTTGAAGCTGGGCAATCCCCAAACAAGAACGATGAGCGACAAGACGGCAAAGGGCATCCAGGCCCTGGCAATTTGGCGGGTGGTGAAGTGCTTGACGGAATCCCGGGCTTCGGCCGCGCTGATGGATGGTTCGTCGGCAAAGCGCCAGATTCTCTTGGGTTGCCAGACGCGGAGAAAAAGCAGCGCGGCGAGCAGGGAAACGACGGCGGCGATGATATCCACGAGATTGCTGTCCCGGTAATTGGCCCAGAACCATTGGGTGGTCGCAAAGGATCCGCCGACAACGAGGATGGCGGGAAAGACCTCCCAGGTTTCCCTCCAACTGACCATGGTGCGGACCAGCCAGAAGGCAACCGTGACAGCAGTGATGGGAAGGATGCGGCCGATCATGGCGCTGAGGTCGCTCTCGTTAAGCGCCGTGACCGCCGCGAGCGTATGGACGGGGATGCCGATCGAGCCCCAGGCTACCGGAGCAGTGTTGGCGATCAGGTTCAGCGCAGCAGCTTGAAAGGGTTTGAAGCCGAGTCCGATCATGAACGCGCCGGCGATGGCCACGGGCGCGCCGAATCCCGCGGAGCCTTCGATGAAGGCGCCGAAACAGAAAGCGACCAGGAGAACCTGCAAGCGGCGATCGGGGGTAATGGCCGCGACCGATTGCTTCATGATCTCGAACTGGCCAGTCTCGACGGATATGTCATAGAGGAAGACGGCGGCGATGACAATCCAAACGATTTTGAGGAAACCAAAAGCCGAGCCGTAGAAGAAGCTGGAAACAGCCAGGAGGGCTGGCATCTTAAAGGCGAGAATGGCGACAAGGACTGCGGTTGCCGCGCCGGCAACGGCACAAATGTGCGGTTTCAAGCGAAGGCCGGCAAGGAGTCCCAGAAGCACCAGGATGGGGAGAGCCGCGATGATCGTGGAAAGCCACCAATGCCCCACCGGGTCGTAAACTTGTGTCCAAGTCACAACGACGCCTCCATGAAGTGATGCGTTTCGATCCGGGATCGGGAACAAAGGTCGGCGCGATTCCACCGAAAGGAGCGTCCTGAACCCTGTAACCCAGCTAAATAGCCTTGCGTTTCGTGCGCTCCAGATACTTTGTTAAATTGCCGTTGTCAAGCGATAAGTGAGTTCGGCAATAAACGGAAAGCGGAATTGCTGTACAAGACTAAAATGGAATCGGTTTGAAGATGGCGACAACGGAGAAAAGGGCGAACCCGTCTACCGAACAAGAATCGGCCGCTCCTGAGTCGCACGCTGCCGTCGAATTCGGCCGCGAGGTCTGCGGCTCTCTCGAAATCGCCGAACAGCGGGAATGGCTGGTCACCAACGGAATCGGCGGCTATGCCTCGGGAACCGTCAGTGGCGACGTGACGCGTTGCTATCATGGCGTGTTGGTCGCGGCCCTCCATCCACCCGTTGGTCGAACGCAATTGGTCGCGAAGTTGGAGGAGACGGTCGGCTACGATGGCTCAGAGTTCGCGCTCGCTACAAATCGTTGGTTGAGCGGCGCCGTCGAACCCCAAGGTTATCTCAACATCGAGAGTTTCCGCCTGGAAGGCAGCATTCCGGTGTGGCGGTTTGCGCTTGCCGACGCGCTGCTCGAAAAGCGCATCTGGATGCAGCAGGGCGAGAACACCACCTACGTCCAATATTCGCTGCTCCGCGGGAACGGCCCCTTTCGTCTCGCCGTGAAAGCGCTGGTCAATTACCGCGACTTTCATTCCCGCACCCACGCTGGCGATTGGCTCATGCGCGTCGAGTCCGTCGGGCATGGAATACGAATCACCGCGTTTGATGGTGCGACGCCTTTCTGCCTTCTGAGCGCCACGGCAAGATTTGAACCAAGACATGACTGGTACCGCAACTTTCTTTTGCCGCAGGAGACCGCTCGCGGGCTCGACGATCGGGAAGACTACCTGTTTGCCGCTGCCGCCAGCGTCGAACTCGCTCGAAGCCAAAGCGTGACACTTGTTTTTACGACTGACCCGCAGGCGGAGCTGGACGGAGCTCGGACCCTGAGCGAGCAGGTAAAGCACGAACGAGGGTTTTATTCCAAGTGGATGGAGAACGACGCCGTTGCCGCCGCGGTTGCGCCTGCCTGGATTCGCCAACTGATTCTTGCCGCCGACCAGTTCATCGTGAAGCGACCTTTGCCCGCTGAGTCGGAGGGAAGGTCTGTCATTGCGGGTTATCACTGGTTTGGCGATTGGGGCCGTGACACCATGATTGCGTTGCCCGGTCTGACGCTCGCAACCCGCCGCCCGGAAATCGCCCGAGAAATTCTTTTTGCCCTCGCCCGTTACGTCGATGGTGGAATGTTGCCCAACAATTTTCCAGACGCAGGCGGCGTACCGCAATACAACACTGCGGACGCCGCCCTGTGGTATTTCGAGGCCGTGCGGCAATACTTCGAGGCAACCCAAGATGCGGAAGGGATCTTGAAGCTATACCCGGTCCTGACGCAAATCACGAGCGCCCATCTCCATGGCACTCGATATCACATTCACGTGGATGCGGCCGATGGTCTTCTTTACGCCGGCGAGGAGGGGGTGCAGCTCACCTGGATGGATGCGAAAGTCGGCGATTGGGTGGTAACTCCGCGAATCGGCAAACCCGTTGAAATCAATGCGCTGTGGTACAACGCGCTCAAAACCATGGCCAAGCTGGCGCCGGTCACCGGCAAATCCGCGGAGCCTTTCCAAAAAATGGCAGAGGTGGTCAGGAAGAACTTCACAAAATTCTGGAACTCGGGAGCCCATTGCTGTTACGACGTGATCGACGATCCCCGCATCGGCAGCGACGCCTCCTTTCGTCCCAATCAAATTTTTGCCGTGTCGTTGCCGGAGAGTCCTCTTTCTCGGGAGCAGCAAAAAGCCGTTGTGGATATTTGCGCCGGCCGCCTGCTGACCTCGCACGGCCTGCGCAGTCTGGCGCAAGGCGAGCCTGGATACCAGGGGCATTATGGCGGCGGCCCGCGCGAGCGCGACGGCGCCTACCATCAGGGAACCGTTTGGGGCTGGCTATTGGGACCCTTTGCGCTGGCGCACTTGCGCGTTTACGGCGACCGCAAAGCGGCGTTAAGCTTCCTCGAACCGTTAGGCAGGCAAATTTCATCCTATGGCCTGGGGACACTCGGCGAAATTTTCGATGGAGACGCTCCTTTCACCCCCCGAGGATGCATTGCCCAGGCTTGGACCGTTGCCGAAGTGCTCAGGGCCTGGCGCGCGACCCTCGGCTGAGCTAAGCCTTTAGGAGGGCGCCAGGCCCTTGCGGGCGCGCTCGCGTTGGGGCCAAATTGTCGGTTGCGCAGCTACGAGGGATTGCGCGAAAATTGGTGGTCCGCCACGGTAAGCAAGTCCCCTGTGGCAAAACATGTGGGCGGTTCGCTCCTTATCCGCGGGAATTAAGCAGCAAACATAAGAAGGGCAAATCCTATGACCCAACAGATTGGAGAACTCAATCCCCCGGTACGGCTGATGTTGACCCCGGGGCCGTCTTCGGTCGACCCGCGGGTGTACCGCGCCCTCGCGACGCCCCTAGTCGGCCACATGGACCCCTGGTTCAAGGGGTGCATGGAGGAAACGCAGATCCTGCTGCGCCAGATTTTTCAGACGGAAAACCGCATCACCATGCCGCTGTCGGCTTCCGGCTCGGGTGGCATCGAGGCGTCGGTGGTCAACGTGCTCGAAGAAGGCGATGAAGCCGTCGTCGCCGTAAACGGCATGTTTTCCGAACGCATGTACGAGATTGCCATGCGCGCTTCATCCCGGGTGACCAAAGTCGAAGCACCGAATGGCAAGCCGGTGGATCCCGACGACATCCGCAGGACCGGCAAGGGCAAAAAGATCAAGATGATAGGTCTGGCCCAAGGCGAGACGTCCACCGGTGTGCTCACGACGATCGACGGGTTTCGAAAAGTGGCCGACGAACTGGGAGCTCTGCTTGTGGTGGATACCGTGGCGTCGCTCGCCGCCGTGCCGCTCGACGTGGATCGCGAGCGGGTGGATGTCTGTTTCAGCGGCTCGCAAAAAGCCATCAGCGCGCCTCCGGGAATGTCGCCCATTACCGTGAGCTCCACAGCCGAAGAAGTTTTTCGCAAACGCAAAAGCAAAGTGCAAAGCTGGTATTTCGACCTGACCACGGCGATGAATTATTGGGGCAAGGACCGGCTCTATCACCACACTCCTCCCATTTCGCTGATTTTTGCATTGCGCGAAGCGATGCGTCTGGTCGTCGAAGAGGGTTTGGAAACGCGCTGGGAGCGGCATCGCGTGAATCAGCTGGCGCTCATCGCGGGTTTGCAAGCGATGGGGCTCAAGCTGCTGGTCGAAAAGCCGTCAGACCGTTTGCCCACAGTCACAGCCGTGATGATTCCGGGCGGCGTGGACGACGGCAAGCTACGGAATCAGCTCTTGGACGAGTTCAATATCGAAATCGCCGGAGGCTTCGGGCCGATCAAAGGGAAAATCTGGCGCATTGGCCTGATGGGCTACTCGAGCCAGAAGCCCAACGTGCTGCTGGTCCTCGCGGCGCTCGAGAAGTGCCTGATCGATCAGGGGTTCCGGGTTTCAAGCGGCGCGGGCGTCGGCGCGGCCGTCGAAAGCTATACCCATGCAGAAACGGCAGCGGCGGTGAGCCGGTAACCCACGCGAATTTAGACGAGTTCCTCCGATGGCGAGCTCGCAACGGGAACTCGAGAACCTTTGCAAGGAGAAAGCGTGAGCACACGGCCCGTATTAGCGAATGCCGGAGCGATGAGCCAGTTCATTGGCCCGTTCGAAGTGACCTCCAAACTGAGCGGGCAGACCTACCAGTGCCGCTTCTCGCACATGTGGAACGGCATTGCCACGCGGCACGCGGATACCATCGACACAAAGTTTTTCGTTGACGGCGAAGCACATGTCGTTGGGCTGGCGCACACCGCTTTCGTTAAATTCCGCGATAAGGCCCAGCGAGACCTGACCGATCGCGAAGCCAGCTTTGTGGCCGCCGAGTACTTGCGCGAGCGCCTCGAAGAAGACGACCTACGCCGTCTCTACGACGTCCCGGATAGCGAAGTCCTTCGCCTCATCGACCTGATCGGCATTAAGTAGCCGTCCATATCCTCGGCCTAAAAACGCCGAGGCTTTACGGCCCACATGGCAAGGCAGGATCCGAAACCTCTCGCCCGCCTTCTCCTGAGCCGCTCCTTAGTCGCCGGGTTCCGCGTGAAACGCTTCCAGGATGGGATGGCGAATGCCGTCGCGTCGAATAAAGTGAATCACCAGAAACATGAGCAGGGCGCCGCAAACCATCACGGCCACGGCGATTTGCAAGCCGACTTGCAGGTCGTGCTGGTCGGAGATTCTACCCACCACGTGCGGGCCCAGTCCGCCCAGCAATTGCGTGGCGAACATGTACATGCCTACGGAGGTGGCATGCGCGCGGCGGGGCATCATATCGTGCAAGACCGCGGTCACCGGCCCGTGATACCAGGACATAAAAAAGCTGGCGACGAAGAATCCCACCAGAACCGTTGATTTTTCCTCTGACTGGATGGCCAGCAGAAGAAATGGCGCCGAGAGAAGCAATGCGGCGGCAATGGCGATGATGCGCCCGTAGGTAAACGATCTTTGTAAGCGATCCGCGACATAGCCACCGGCAAGAACTCCCAACAGCAAAGCAAACAGAGTAATCATCGCAAGGGAGACAGAGGCTTCGCGCAGGCTGAAGTCCTTGTAGTTCACCGCGAAGTCCACTCCCCAGGAAATCAGAGAAACAGTGGAGAAAGTGATGCAGATGCCCGCCGCAATCAGCGAAACAAACGCGGGGACGCTCAGTAGCCGCAGCATGGGCACGACTTCCGAGCGTGGCCCCCGGGGTGGATCTTCGAGCCTCACTAGCGCCAAGCCGGGAAAGATTCCGAGAACCGCAACCACAAAAAGAGCCGCCTGCCAGCCATAGCGCGGGCCGATGATCCCGCCCAGTGCCAAGCCCGAGGCTCCGCCGAGCAACATTCCGGCCGCAAATACCGCTTGGGCAAAGGCGCGGCGCTCCTCGGGAAAAGCGCCGGAAATCATCGATTGCGCCGCGGGGGCATAGGCCGCTTCCCCCAACCCGACCATGGCGCGGGCGAACAGGAAAAGAGGGATTGTGGAGAACAGGCCGCCCGCGAACGAGGCCACGCTCCAGCAAACAATCCCGACGGCAATAATGGTTTTCCGGCTGAAGCGGTCGGCGAGAAAGCCAAATGGGATACTGGCGATCGCCAGGACCACAAGGAGCCAGGTTTGTAAGTCCCCAAGTTGCGCGTCGCTGGCGTGCAGATGATCACGCAGCAGCGGGATGAGCGGAACGACAGCCTGCCGCGCCGCAAAGTTGACAAAATTGATCAAAGCAAGTACAGCAAGGAGGCGAATCTGTTGGGCACTCAGCGTAATGGGCTTTGTTGACATGCCAAGTTTGACGGATGACCTGCCCGTGACCTGGTGGAGCGGAATAGAAAGGCTCTGAAGCCAGCCGGAACACGAAACAGCGCGTGCCCGCTCGACCTATAAAGATTATAGCTGTAAAGATTATTGTACGACTATGAATGCCGCCCCTTCAACGAATGCTACCACGAGCCGTCTCACGGTGGTTGTCTCCTATGGCGTATTGCTGCTATTGATCTACCTGGTCTTTCGGATCGCCGAACCCTTTCTGAAAGCGCTGGCGTGGGCGGCCGTTCTCGTGACTTTCTTTTATCCCATGCATAAGCGGCTTGCCAAACGTCTCTCCGCGACTCGCGCCTCGGCGATCAGCACTTTCGCGGTCACCATTCTCCTGATCGCACCTGCCATCCTGTTAACCACTCTGTTTGTGCGCCAAGCGGTTGCGATTTCGCGGGGCGTGCAGCATTCCCTGGTCGAGCAACACGCGCCTTTGATTGCCAAGGGCTGGTCCTGGCTGGCCAACCGCATTCCGGGGATGGACGCCAACGCGAATATCTTCGAAACTCTGGAACAGGGGATTGAGAAGCAGGTAGGCTTTTTGGCCGAACGGCTTGGGACCATTCTGAAAAACATCGCCGCATTTGTTTTTGACCTGTTCGTGATGATTTTTGCGATGTTCTATTTCTTCCGCGACGCCGGAAAAATCCTTCCCGCCGTGCGCAGCATTATGCCGTTTGATGCCGTACAACATCAGGACGCCATGATCGTTCAGATCCGCGAACTGATCTCCGCCAGCGTCGCCACCAGCCTGGTGGTCGCGGCCGTTCAAGGAGCTCTCGGCGGCCTGGGCTTTGCGATTGTGGGACTGCCGGCGCCGGTTTTCTGGGGCGTGGCGATGGCCTTCTTTTCCCTTTTGCCGGTCATCGGCTCCGGCCTGATTTTTGTCCCCGCCTCACTTTGGCTCGGATTTACCGGACATTGGTGGCGCGCGATTGTGCTCCTGGCCATCTGCGCGGGAATCTCGACCATCGCGGACAACCTCCTCCGGCCAGTGTTGCTGGGTGGTCGTACGGAATTGAGCGGTCTTGTGATCTTCATCAGCGTCCTGGGCGGTGTACACCTGTTTGGAATGCTGGGCCTGGTGCTGGGGCCAATCCTGGTGGCCATGGCTGCGGGTGTTCTGAGTGTCTACCAGGAAAGCGCGGAGGGTCCTGCGATAACCGCTGGGTAACAACGGTTCTGTCCGACAGTTGGTGCCTGGCGTGAGTGTGCTAGAGTAACGCGCTCGAAAGGATTTCATGGCCACGAAGCCCGCACCGAAGCCCGTTGAGCTTCCTCCGGCAAAATTGCGCTGGAAGTGTGAGCTTTCGCGGATTCCATTCGAAACGACCGCGCAGGCGGATCCCCGCGAAGGGTTTATCGGGCAGGAGCGTGCCTTGCGCGCGTTGAAAATGGGCGTGGAGCTTTCCGCGCCCGGCTACAACGTATTTGTTTGCGGCTTGGCGGGCACCAGCCGCGGCAGCACCATCGCCCGCATGATTGAAGAGCTCCATCCGCAGACCAAGGAGTCGCTAGACCGCTGTTACGTCAACAATTTCAAGCTGCCGGACCGGCCTCGGCTGCTCACCCTTCCGCGCGGGCAGGCCGATTCGTTCAAAAAAGACATGCAAGCGGGAATCGATTTCTTGCGCCGCCGCATTCCTCAGGTTTTCGAAGGCGAACCGTTTCAGCGGCAAAAGGGGAGGATCGTCGAGCGCTTCACGGTACGCGAAAAGGAATTGATGGACGATTTCACGCGGCGCATCGCCCGCGACCAGTTTGCCCTTGGACACATGCAAGTCGGCGCCGTGGCCCTGCCGGAAATCTTCCCGGTGCTTGAAGGGCAGATGGTGCCGATCGAGGACATCTCCAAGATGGTCCACGAGGGCAAACTCGACGCGACCGTGGCGGAGGAAATCGAGCGCAAGTACGAACAATTCCGCCAGGAATTCACAGTGGTCTACCGCAAGACGCTCACGCTTTCGCGCGAACTCGCCAGCGAGCTCAGCTACCTGGAACAGGAAGCTGCTTCCGTTCTGGTGGATGGCGTCATCGAAGAGCTAAAGGAAAAATATCCCGGCTCGAGCGTTGCGGAATATCTCGAAGAGGTGCGGCATCACTTGCTGGACAATCTGAATCCCTTCAAGGAGCGCGAGGGCGAAAGCGAGCAAGAGGAAGAATCGGCCGATGGTTTGGCGAAGACCCAGGGCGGACCGGAACGCGATCCGTTTCGCGTGTACGGCGTCAACGTCATCCTCGCGCACAATCATGAAGAAAGTTCTCCGGTAATCTTCGAGACCACACCGACCTACGCAAATCTTTTTGGCACCATTCAGCGCGCCTATGATGCGCGCGGCGGCTGGAGCAGCGATTTCATGGACCTGCGGGGTGGTTCGCTGCTTCGCGCCGATGGCGGTTTCCTGATCATGTACGCGTTGGAGGCTCTGTCGGAACCCGGCGTGTGGCGCGCCCTGAAGCGCACGCTGAATCACAACCGGCTGGAGATTCAGCCGCAGGAAATTTTTTACCCCTTCGGCGGAAGCGCGCTCAAGCCGGAAGCCGTCGACATCAATGTCAAGGTCATCCTCATCGGCGACCGCCAGCTCTACGAGCTGCTCTACGAATATGAAGAGGACTTTCGGAAGATTTTTAAAGTGCGCGTGGAGTTCGACGAAGAGATGGCTATGAGCGACGGCGTCATTGCCGAGTATGCCGGGCGGCTGCGCGCGCTCTCGGAGAAAGAGAACCTCTTCCCGTTCGACCGCGGTGCGTTCGCCGCCATGCTCGAATACGGAGTGCGCCAGGCCGGCCGCAGGAACAAAGTCACCGCGCGCTTCATCGACATCGCCGATCTGGCACGCGAAGCACACTACAATGCGGCCGGCGCCAAGGAATCCGTGGTCCGGGCATCCCATGTGCACGGCGCTTTGTCCTCAAAGATCGAAAGACACAACCTCATCGAGACGCGCATCCGCGAGATGATCGAGGAAGGAACGCTGCTCGTGGATGTTTCGGGCGCCCGCGTCGGCCAGGTGAACGGCTTGAGCATGCTCGAAATTGGCGGGTATTCGTTCGGCAAACCGGTGCGCATCACTGCCACCGCCGCCTTGGGAAAAGCGGGGCTGATCAACGTCGAGCGCGAGGCCAACTTGAGCGGGCGCTTTCATGACAAGGGCGTGCAAATCATCGCCGGATACTTGCGGAGCCAATTCGCACAAGACAAGCCGCTTTCGCTGGCCGCCAGCATCTGTTTCGAGCAGTCGTATGCGGGCGTGGATGGCGACAGCGCCAGCTCCACGGAGATTTACGCTCTGGTCTCCGCGCTTTCCGGACTGCCGCTGCGGCAGGACATTGCGGTGACCGGATCGATCAATCAGCAGGGGGACATTCAGGCGATTGGCGGCGTGAACGAAAAGATCGAAGGCTACTTTGACGTCTGCCGCATCAAAGGCCTCACCGGCACCCAGGGCGTGATGATTCCCGAAGCGAACGTCGAAGATTTGATGCTGCGCGAAGATGTGCTGGACGCGGTGGCTTCGGGAAAATTTCACGTCTGGCCGGTGGCCAAACTCGAGCAGGGGATCGAAACCCTCACCAGTGTTTCCGCGGGAAGCAGGAATGGCGCGGGCAAATTTGAAGCGGGAACCGTTTTCGCGCTGGTAGATGAACGCCTGCGCAAGATGGCCAAGACTCTGAAGGAATTCGAATAGTCGGCGCGAACGCCACAAGCGAGTTCCCGGTAAATCCCTCCGTCGAGTGCCCTCGAGCCGGCCAAAGCTATTTCTCCGATGCGGCGGGAGCAGGCGCCGGCGCAAGGTACGCCTGCCGGTGGTCCACTCTTTGATCGAATGCTTTCACCTTTACGGTAATCGCGTGAATCTGCCCATCGTGGGCGGGCGGCGCAAACGCGAGACTGTATTCGTGGCGAATCAGCTGGGCAATCTCCGCGTAAGCGCGGTCAAAATCCCCCGGACTCTCCGGGAAATAGACGCGCCCGCCGGTAATGCGAGTAAGTTCGCGCAGCGATTGGTCGGCGGCGGCAAAACCCTGCTTTAGCAAGGTGCGATCTTGCTTTTCCTCCCGATTACGAACCCTGTGCTTGAGGGGTTTGCGAAAATCCCCGGAAAGCGAAACCGCCAGAATGCGAACATCGGAAGTCTCCAGCTTTTGCCGGATGGCCTCCCATTTTCCCGCCGGGGTACTGTCCACACCCGTGGACAAAACCACGATCGTCTTTTTCCCGCGCGACGCGCCAAGCCAATCGATGGCCGATGCGAGGCTCGCCGACAGGTCCAGCTCGGCGAACCCCAGCATGAAGTTCAAGTTTTGTAATGCGAACCGCGTAGCCATTTTATTCGCGGTGAAGTCGACCAGCAGCTCCGGGTCCTTCGAATAGCTCGCGATCGCAACACGATCGTCGCTCGCCAGGTTGTTGAGTAGCTGGTCCGCAGCGTGAAGGTGATCTCTGCCCAAAAAGACCACGGCCGGGCCAGATTCGATGAAGAGCAGGACTTGCGCGGGCTCTATCACGGAAAGAAAATCCGTGATGGGCTGGTCCACACCGTTATCGAAGACGCGGAAATCCTCGCGCCGCAGGCCGTCGACAAAGTTTCCGTCTCTGCCCGTTACAATCACACCCACATTGACGCGGTCCACGGTTACCTGAATCTTTGGCGCCTGCTCTTGCTGCCGTTCCTCGGCAGCCGCGGCAAAGCAGCAGCCCAGCGCGACAGCGAGAAATAAGGTGGGGACCAAGAGGCAATACGGCTTCATTGTCAAGCGTCTAGGCGATCCGGCTTCTCGTTTCCGTTCGATGCGAATCGGCCTTCGAAAAAGGCAGAAGCCCTGTCCCGCGCATTGTTTCGGAGAACGCAGAACAGGGCCGGTAGACAACGGTTCGAACGCAAAGGCCGTTTACGGCTTCGTTTACGGCTTGTCCGCGGAAGGCGCGGTTGGCGCGGCCGCCGCCGCGGGAGCTGGCGCGGCTGCGGGCGCTGGCGTCCCGGAGTCCTTGGGCGTGGCGAGGTATCCCGTAATCTGGCTCCTGCCCACCTCAAAGACCACGATTTCGTAAGGCGCCATCCGCGCGCTGCCCTTCACATAAAATTGGACAGGCTCGCCCGAGGTTTTGTCTTTCTTTTCGATGTTTTTGTCGTCAGCGATGACGTTGATGGTGTACTTGGATTTCTTGGGATCCGTCTTGATCAAGGTAACCTGAACCGGCCCGACGCGCTGCGCGTGTTTGGATTTCTGAACCGTGAATTCGTAGTAGTTGCGGTCGCCGCGGCGCCTCAGCTCCTCGAGGTCATCGCGGTTGTGGGCGATCAACCCGCTCATCACGTTCATGTCGCCCATGCTGCGGTCCAGCTTCCCTTTGGTGGCCTCCAGGTCCGTCTTGGTCGCTTCCAGGTCCTTCTTCGCGCCCCCGACTTCGCTTGCCACCGCGCCAATCTGTTCCTGGCTCGCCTTGATCTGGGTAGTGAGCTCCTGGTCTGAGGCTTGCTGCTCTTTGCGAATGTCTTCCGCCCGGCTCTTGGCCTTCGCAAGTTCCGATTGCGTCAAACCCATTCTTTGCGTGGTGATTTCCACCTGGCTTTTCAGGTCCGCGATGCGCGAGTTGGCCTGGTCCAATTGCACGCTCAAAATCTTGCCTTGGTCCCGCTGTTTCAACAGGTCATCGCTCAGGCGCGCCTGCGTCGTATAGCCGAAATAGACGACCACGGCCAGCCCGGCAATCATCAACCCGAACAATACGGATATCCACCTCGGCGTACCGGCAGACTCGTATCCGTAGGATTCATGCGCGCTTGGTATATTTGGAGAAATGCTCATTCTTCCCTCTCTGTGATGGTATTACCCCTGGTAATGGCCCCAATAGCAAATTATGGCCTGCAAAAAGCCTTCTGTCCATCTTCTCTCCCCTGCGCGCTGCGCCCTGCGGCCCGCACGGGTATTTGACGCTCCTCGCGAAGTCACCGTTTCGAAGACCTCAGGGTATCTTTCAGCGCGGGCCAGCGCGCGAAGACCGTCGTCGTCAATCCGCCTCGCGGGGTGAATTCCCCGCGCACCACGCACCACTCCGGGTGTACCGCCGCCACGACGTCGCGCAGAATGCGGTTCACCGCGTTTTCGTAAAAGATGCCCAGGTTGCGGTATGCCAGCAAGTACATTTTCAGGGCTTTTAGTTCGAGGCACTCCCTCTTGGGCATGTACTGGATCGTAAGCGTGCCGTAATCGGGCATTCCGGTCTTTGGGCAAACCGAGGAATACTCCGGGAATCGCGTCGTGATGACGTAGCGCAGGAACTGGTTCGGCCAGGTTTCCAGCGCTGGCAATTTCGCGTCGATTCCGGCGCGCGCGTGTTCTGCCGTGTAGTCGGGCATATTTACTCCTTGGGATTTTATTGTATCGTGCCCCGCATAAGCTCTGACTCTTTCCATGAGCACGGGCGCGTTAAGATCCGCGCCGAACTCGCTGGCCCGGCCTGTGGCGGCCCCCGATTCCGGCGTTCGGATCGCCATACCGCCGTTGATTACCTGCTGGCCGTCGGCGGAATTCTTCCCTGGCGCTGCGAATCTTGCGCAGCCAGGTTTCGCGCCCGTCGCCTTCCGTTTCGGAGCCTGCTTTTTGCCCATGGCGGCATCGTCGGTAACCCGAAGCTGTGACGCCTAGCGCCCGAGCAGGTCCAGGGTCAGGCATCGTTCATTGCGCGAATCCTGGGAGTTCCGGGTGCGCGTACTGCCGCAATAAAGTCTTCTCCCCATCCGGCCGCTCCGGCATGAACGCCATCAAGAAGCGGCGTCCAAAATCACCCAGGCCAACTACCGCGCGCATGTCGACGTCTCGAGAAAGGCGTGATGGGTGAAAAACCCACCTTCTTACCTCTTGGCTTCCTTACATCCCTTTTGCTGGCCTGCTACACTCAGGAGCAGAAACCATCGAGGAGCCAGCCATGTCTGAAGCTGCAAAAGCCCCCACCAAAGGCCCGACTCGCACCGAGTCCGACTCCATGGGACAGATCGAAGTCCCCGCCGACCGCTATTACGGCGCGCAAACCGCCCGCTCGCTTATTCACTTCGCTATTGGCAAGGACACTATGCCGCCCGAGCTGATTCACGCCTTCGGCATCCTCAAGAAGGCCTGCGCGTTGGTGAACCAGGACTTGGGAAAACTCCCCCGCGAAAAGGCTCAACTCATCGTGCAAGCCGCCGACGAAGTCATCTCCGGCAAGCTCAACGCGCATTTCCCCTTGCGCATCTGGCAGACCGGCAGCGGCACGCAGACGAACATGAACGTCAACGAAGTGATCTCGAACCGCGCGATCGAGATCGCGGGCGGGGTGATGGGCAGCAAGAAGCCCGTCCACCCGAATGACGACGTGAACATGTCGCAGTCCTCGAACGACACGTTTCCCGCGGCCATGCACATCGCCGCGGCGACGGAGACGGCTCGGCGGCTGCTTCCTGCGGTGAAGGCCCTCTCTGGCGCGCTCGATAGCAAAGCCAAGGCCTTCGCCGGCATAGTCAAGATCGGCCGCACGCATTTGCAGGACGCCACGCCGCTCACGATGGGGCAGGAATTTTCCGGCTACGTCAGCCTGCTCGACCGCGACGGCGGCCGCGTGGCTGTCGCTCTCGACGGGCTCTACGATCTCGCGATTGGCGGCACCGCGGTGGGGACTGGCCTAAACGCCCATCCGGAATTCGCCGAGCGTGCCGCGCGTAAAATCTCCGAACTGACCGGCTTGCCGTTCCGCTCGCATCCCAACAAGTTCGCCGCGCTCTCCGCGCACGATGAAATCGTGTTTGCCTCGGGCGCGCTGAAAACGCTCGCCGCTTCGCTCCTGAAAATCGCCAACGACATTCGCTGGCTCGCCTCCGGCCCGCGCTGCGGCCTGGGCGAGCTCACGCTTCCCGAGAACGAGCCGGGATCGTCGATCATGCCCGGCAAGGTGAATCCCACGCAGTCTGAAGCGCTCACGATGGTGGCCGTGCAGGTGATGGGCAATGACGCGGCCATCGGTTTCGCCGGCTCGCAGGGCAATTTCGAGCTCAACGTGTTCAAGCCGGTGATGATTTTCAACTATCTGCACTCCGTCGAGCTGCTCGCCGACGCCTGCAACAGCTTTGTCGAGCATTGCGTCCGCGGCATACACGCCAATCGCGAAACCATCGACCGCTACGTCCACAACTCGCTGATGCTCGTCACCGCGCTCGCTCCCAAGATCGGCTACGACAACGCCGCCAAAGTCGCCAAAACCGCGCACAAGGAGCACATCAGCCTGCGCGAGGCCGCCGTCAAGCTCGGCTTCGTCACCGCCGCCGAATTCGAAGCCCTGGTCAAGCCCGAGGACATGACGCATCCATGAGCGGAACCCGCGTTGCGTATGGCGAGGTTCGATGGAAGGCTAGGGAGTTCCGGGAGCGGATCGGCGCGGCAATGAATGTGAGATATAGCGAAGCAGGCCGTGGTGCTACGACGAAATCGGACTCGATCCGGTCCCTTCTCGGTTCGCATGGGATTCTTAACCTGAAGACTAGCTCCTCATGACGCATTTTCTGCAAGACATATTGAGGCAGCCGGAGGAATTGCAGCGGACCATCGAGATTCTGACGGGACGAAATGAGGCCGGGCGAGGTGCCGTTGATGCGGCGACCGCGGCGATTCGCACCGCGCGGCATGTCTACTTGACGGGAATCGGCAGCAGTTGGCACGCCGCATTGAACGTCAGCGTGCTCTTTCATCGTCGCGCTTATCCCGTATACTTCGCGGACGCCGCCGAGCTGCTGACCTTCGCGACCTTTCCCAAAGACTCCGCGATGATCCTGATTTCGCGCAGCGGCAAGAGCACGGAAATTGTGCAGTTGGCCGCCAAAGCGCGCCGGGCCGGAGTGAATGTCATCGGCATTACCAATGCCCCCGAAGGGACGCTGGCCAAAGAGGCGCACATCGCCATCGTCGTTCCCGTCGCTTTTGATCACGCGATTTCCGTGAACACCTACACGACACTGGCATTGGCGGCCGGGATGCTGGCGCACCGAGTGATTCAGGAAGGGAACGGCTCTGTTGAGGAGCCACCGTCCGGCGAAGCGGGAACAAGGGAACCTCCATTGCCATTGAGCGAGGCGCACAACAAAGAAAAACGGCAGCAAGCTGCCGCACTCCAAATGGCTTCCTCCGAGTATCGTGGAGGACTCCAGAGTCCGCCGGAGGCCTGCGAAGCTCAGCGCGAACGCCAGGGACGGCCTCCTGGGGATGGGGAGCTCGCGGAGTCGCTTTCGAGAACGATCGCCGAAGCTGGACGCGCCATTCCCCGCTGGCAGGAGCAGGTTGCCGCCTCGATTTGGCTTGCGCCGCACAGCACCACTTACTTTCTGGCGCGCGGCCCCAGTCTCGGCAGCGCCTATGAATCGCGACTGATTTGGGAAGAAGGTGTCAAAACGCCAGCAACGGCCATGGGCACCGGGGCGTTCCGGCATGGCCCGCAGGAAATCGTCGGCGAAGGTGTTCGCTTCGGTGTATGGATCGACGGCGCACTCATGCGCGAACCGGATCTGGCCGTCGCACGCGACCTGCGGAAGCTCGGCGCGCGCGTCATGCTGATCGGTCAGAAACTTCCCGACGATGCCGGCGATCTGGTGTTTCAGCTGCCCGCGATTCCCGCCGAGTGGCAATTTCTGATTGACATTATTCCGGCGCAGCTCGCGGCGGAGCGGCTGGCGCGCCTTTCCGGAGTGGATTGCGATTCCTTCCGTCTTTCTTCGTACATCGTGGAAGACCAGAGCGGATTGCTGCCGCAAGAAGCGGGGAAAAATGAACAGGAAAGGTCACAGAGGACACGGAAAAGAGGTCCAAGAGTTTAAGCTTCAAGAGTTAAAGATGGCAGCAGAAAGGGCATACCTCGCTACGCTCGGAAGGACAAAGGAGAAGAAATGATTGGGGCGGTGGACATCGGAGGGACGAAGATTGCCGCGGGCATCGTGAACGATGCCGGCAAAGTCCTCGCGAAACGGGAAACGCCGACGGAAAAAGCCCGCTCGTATCGCGACGGGCTCAGCCACATCGTGCGCATGCTCGGCGAAGCGGCAGAACAGGCCGACACCGAACTTTCCGGCATCGGCATCGGCTCGACCGGCTGGGTTTATCCCTTCACCGGCGAATTTGGCGACGTGGACTTTCTCCCTGGATGGAAAGGCTCGAATCCGGTGAACGATTTGGCGCGCGAGTTCGGCGTCCGCGTGGCGCTCGAAAACGACGGCGACGCCGCGGCGCTGGGAGAAGCTGCCTGGGGCGCGGGAAAAGGGAAGTCGCGGCTGATTTACGTCACCGTGGGCACGGGGATTGGCGGCGGAATTATTCTCGAGGGCCGGCTTTATCGCGGCGCGGATAAAGCGCATCCCGAAGTCGGCCATCACGTGATCGACGCCTCCGGCCCGCAGTGTACGTGCGGGTTCCGCGGCTGCTGGGAAGCGCTGGCGACCGGGCCCGCGCTGGCTGCCTGGTTTAATGCCAAGGCGCAAGCGGCTGATCCACAGGCAAGAGCCCTGACCGCAAAAGAGATTTTCCAGTGCGCTCGACAAGGACATCCGTTAGCGTGCGAAGCCGTCGCGCGCGAAACGTATTATCTCGGCCTGGGCCTGGCCAACCTGATCAATCTGTTTGTGCCGGAACGGATTGTCCTGGGCGGGAGCATCATGAAGAGCATGCGCCTGGAAGACCTTCGCAAAGTCATTGCGCAGGGCTGCCGCTTCGTTCCGTTTGAGAAGACCGAGCTCGCCTTGGCTTCGCTCGGTGATGATGCCAATCTGATCGGCGCCGCGCAAGTCTGGCATCATCGCTTCGTCCCGCAAGCTCCGGCACAAGGGGCCGCTTGATTTTTCGTTTGTTGCGGCGCACGATTCCTCAACCTGCCACTTTGTCGATCTCGGAGGATCAGCATGCGCCGCATTGCTTTGCTCGGAATTTGCTTTGCCTTGCCACTGGTTGCCCGGCGAGCGCAAGCTCAAGCAGCGTACACGTTGAAGCCGACGCCGAAGACCGTAGCGTGGGGCTACTACGATGCGAAGACGCCTCCCGTGCTGCGCATCAAATCGGGCGACACGGTGGAAATACAGACGCTCATCACCAACAGCCCGCAGCGGCTGGAAGAAGCCGGTGTGCCGCCCGATCAAGTCGAGCAATCGCTGCGCGACATCACCGACCAAGTGAAAGACAAGGGCCCCGGCGGGCACATCCTCACCGGGCCCATCTACATTGAAGACGCGCAGCCGGGCGACGTGCTGGAAGTGAGAATCCTGGCGGTCAAGCTGGCGATTCCCTACGCCTACAACGCCTTTGGGCCGGGCCGCGGATACCTGCCGGACGATTATCCTTATTCGAAAATCAAGATCATTGCGCTCGACGAAAAGCGCATGGTCGGGAAATTCGCCCCGGGGATCGAGATCTCGCTGCATCCGTTTTTCGGCAGCATGGGCGACGCGCCGCCAGAGGGCGTGGGCCGGTGGAATAGCGCGCCGCCGTGGATTATCGCGGGCAATCTCGACAATAAGGACCTTGTGGCGGGATCGACGCTGTACATTCCGGTGCACGTCCCCGGAGCGCTGTTTGAAGTGGGCGATGGGCACGCGGGCCAGGGCGACGGCGAAGTGGACATCACCGCGCTTGAAACTTCGCTCATCGGCACGTTTCAGTTCATGGTCCGCAAGGACATGCATTTCAAGTGGCCGCGCGCGGAAACGCCCACGCACTACATCACCATGGGCCTCAACGACAACCTGAACGCGTGCGCAACGTTGGCGGTGCGAGAAATGATCGACTTCCTGGTGAGTGAGAAACATCTTTCGCGCGACGATGCGTACATGCTAGTGAGCGTAGCAGCGGATCTGCACATCACCGAGCTGGTCGACGGCAACAAAGGCGTGCACATGATGATCCCCAAAGCGATCTTCGTGTCCTCGGGGAGGTAAAGCTGCCATGAAAGTCTTTCCGAAAGTCCCACGGCTGAGCTTTCTCATTGTTTTTGCGGCCATCGTTAGCGGTCGAGCCAAAGCCCAGCAGCAGGAAGCAAACCGGGCCGGTGAAGCGCTCTACAAGCAGCGCTGCGCCGCCTGCCACGAAGGTGCGGCGCCCCGCGCGCCAAACCGCGCTCGGCTGCAGCAGATGTCGCCGGAGAACGTCCGGCTTGCTTGGCTGGGCGGAAGCATGGCCGTCGAAGGACTGGGATTGTCAACGGCGCAAATCGCCGACCTGGCTGAATTTCTTACGGGAAGGCAGTTGGTGAAGGAGCAAATCCCCGCAGCCGCTTTCTGCGCCGCGGATCGAGAACGCGCCTTTGCGGATCCGCTCGCGAAGCCGCACTGGAACGGCTGGGGCGTGGACCTCGGGCAACACCGTTTTCAGCCCGCAGAGATGGCGCAACTCACGGCCGAGCAAGTGCCGAAACTCAAGCTGAAGTGGGCCTTCGGTTTTCCCGGCGTCTTGCGCGCCCAGGCACAGGCCACGGTGGCGGGAGGGCGCGTCTTTGTTGGGAGCTCTGAACGAAGAGTCTATTCGCTCAGTGCGGAGACTGCTTGCATCTACTGGGCGTTTGACACGGATGGCCCGGTGCGGACAGCGGTCAGCCTGGGACAGAACGGCAGCGGCTGGGCGGCGTACTTCGGCGACCAGCACGCGAACGCTTATGCCGTGGACGCCGTGACGGGAAAGCTTCTGTGGAAGACGCATGTCGAAGAATTTCCGGGGGCGGTGATTACCGGAGCCCCTGCGCTGGCCGAAGGTAGACTATATGTTCCTACTTCCTCGATGGAAGAAGTGTTTGCCGGGAATCCCACGTACGAATGCTGCAAATTTCGCGGGAGCATTGCTGCGCTCGCAGCGGCCACAGGAAAAGTTCTCTGGAAAAGCTATACCGTTGCGGAAGAACCCAGGCCCATACGCAAGAGCAAAGTCGGTGTGCAACTGTGGGGGCCCTCGGGAGCGGGAGTGTGGTCTTCGCCAACCGCGGACTTGAAGAGCCGAACGCTCTACGTGACAACGGGCGACAGCTATTCGGACCCCGCGGCGCCGACCTCGGACTCTTTTCTCGCGTTTGATCTGGAAACGGGAAAACTGAAATGGTCGCAGCAAATGACCAAAGGCGATGCGTACAACGTGAATTGCGGAGCGCCGGCGGAGATGCGCGCGAACTGCCCCGAGGCGAATGGACCCGATTTTGATTTTGGCTCTTCAGCAATTCTGGTGGAACTGGGTAAGGGGCGCCGTGCGTTGATTGCCGGCCAGAAATCCGGAGTGGTCTACGCTTTGGACCCGGACCAGCAGGGTGCGGTGCTCTGGCAGCGGCGCGTCGGCCGCGGCGGACCGGCTGGCGGGGTGCAATGGGGATCCGCAGCGGACGAAAAGAACGTGTACGTGGCCCTGTCGGACGTAGCCATGAACCCCGTGCCTCCGGGAACGCCGGGAGCGCGCGATACGGCCTTGGGCTTCGCGGCGCAATTGGATCCGAAGATTGGCGGCGGCCTTTTCGCGCTGAAGCTGGACACCGGCGAGATTGCCTGGCAGACACCGCATCCGGGCTGTGGAGACAGCCCCGGATGCAGTCCAGCACAATCGGCCGCGGTGACCGGCCATTCCCGGCGTGGTCTTTTCCGGCGGACTGGACGGACACTTGCGGGCGTACTCCGCCGAGGATGGCCACATCCTTTGGGATGTGGCCACCGCCAAGGATTTCAAAACCGCGAATGGGGTGAAGGCGCATGGCGGCGCGCTCGATGGCCCGGGAGCGGTCATCGTAGGAGGAACGCTGTTTGTCAACTCGGGATACGCTTTTTTGGGAGCGGCCCCAGGAAACGTGCTTCTGGGTTTTTCGGTTGACGGTAAGTGAACTGGACAAGAGAATTTGTTCGCATGCGCCCCACGCTATACCATAATAAAAAAGGCCCAGCACGGTCCGACCAGTCACAACCAAGGGGGAATCGTGAGCTTTTGCAACCGACTCGCTAGGCTGTCGCTGCTTTGTGCGGTGCCTGCCTCGCTGGCAGCGCAGACCAAGGCAATTCCGGACTGGTGCAAGGCGCTCCCGCGGCCGGAATACCGAACGCTTATGCGCGTTCCCGTCAGCGATCCGTGGTTTGAAGTGTACAAAGTGGCTCCCGGGACGTTCGCGATCTACGAGCCGCACCAGGCTGAAGAAACTATTTCCTACCTCATCCTGGGGACGAAACAGGCGGTCCTTTTCGACACCGGCATGGGCATCGGCAGCATTAGTAAAGTGACCAACCAATTGACGGCCAAGCCTGTGGTCGTGCTCAATTCGCACACGCACAACGATCACGTGGGCGGAAACTGGGAATTTACCTATGTGTTCGCGATGGACACGGATTTTACACGCAAGAACGCGCGAGGCTCGCCTGCGGATGCGCAAGCGGAAATCGCGTCGGGACAAATTTGTGGGAAGCTGCCGGCCGGATTTAACCCGAAAACCTATGCGACGAAGCAGTGGAAGATCTTCCACTTTGTCCACGACGGCTTCAAAGTCAATCTGGGGGCGCGAACCGTGGAAATCGTCGCCGCGCCCGGCCATACCCCGGATTCCATTGCCCTGATCGACCGTGCCAACGGCTTGCTCTTCACCGGCGATACCTACTATCCCGCGCCGATCTGGCTGTACCGCCCCGAAACCGATATGGATGCGTACGTTGCATCGGTCAAGCGTCTCGCGGCGCTCGCGCCGCAAGTGAAAATGGTGCTAGGCGCGCACAACATACCTGTGGCGGATCCGGCGGTGCTGCCGAAACTAGTGGATGCGATCTTGGCGGTGCGCGCTGGGAAAGGCGATGTTGAGGCGGAAGGGACGGGGAAGGCTATCCACACGTTTCAGGGTTTCAAGTTCCTTCTCGCGGAGCCGGCAAAAGGGTTAGATTAGAAGTGTCGAGAGTAGTGTGCGGTGGCGCGATAGATCACGCCCCTACCATTTGTTGTGAAGAGCCACGTGCATGCAGTCCGTTCGTTACAAGCCGATCGCGCTCGCGTTGCTGTTTTTCCTGAACATGACTCCTGGCGCTTCCGCCGAGCAGGCCAAACACAAACACAACGAAAAGACCGACAAAGGCAGAAACGTCTGGAATTATGACGGAGGCGTTTTTTTCGAAACGGATGGCTCGCTTCCGAACGGGGTGTGTTTTCGTGTCCACGGCCAGATGAGCTCGGGCGATTTCTTCAACGGGCTCAAGCGCATCGACACCGATCAATCGACGGTTTTCCAGCGCGGCAACGAAACGGTAACGAAGTTTCCCGATTCCGTCACGGTTTCCTTTTCGATCCGGGACCAGCTTTGTCCTGCCGGAGTCCAGCAAGTGGGTACGCGCCCGTACTTGACGGGCAAAATGATCGAGGAGCTGCGGCTTTCGCTTTATTGGAAGCACGGCGTGGATTTGAGTCCGGTAAAGGGCGTGAGGGAAGTCAACTCCCGCGTGGACCGCATCCAGCCTTACGCCGCTTCGCTTGCCGCGGATTTACCCGCGCGCTACGAGTGGTCGTATCAGTTCGTGGTCCCGAGCGCAGGCGTATCCCTGATGGATAGCCTCGCTCTCGTCTTTCGACCGCCGGATGGACGCATTGCCGCGCGTGTCGCTGCGCGGCTCTGAGGCGAGGGCCGTAAGTCTTCCGTTCCAGGTGAAAGCAGAAATTCGAAATCTGCAAAGGGGAAACCGCGTTTACGCCCGGGATCTTCCGGTCCCATTTTGCGATAAGCCTAGCCCATGGAGCTAATTTTTTGCGGCTCGATTTTGTACATGACGCGAACTTCGCCGGGCTGCCGGAACGGGTAGACCGGCTTCCCAAGATATTTTTGTGAGAGCTTATTGATATGGTCGTCCGCGCCTTTTTCCGTGATTTCCACGACGCGTCCGCGGACTTCGAGGTAGCGGTAGGGATTCGCGGGATCCTGTAGCGCGATGGCCACGCGGGGATCGCGCCGGACGTTTTTGTCCTTGACGCGGCCCTTGGCGGAATTGACGCGAACGTGCTTTCCGTCGAAATCCACCCATACCGGCGTCACTTGCGGGCTGCCGTCCTTCATCAGCGTGCTGAGATTGCCGAAAGCCTGTTTTTCAAAAAGGTCGGCATATTTTTCTGGAATGACTGCGCTCATTGCTTCCTCCCAAAAAAGGCCGTGCAAAACTCATGGCAAACGGATTTCGGGAACGCGTCCTTTGGTCATCAACGGGGCTCCCGTCAGTTTCTGCACATCCTGCGGTCGCCAGCCGGGTGCAACTTCGCGCAGGACCAGGCCCTCGGGGCTGACGTCAACAACCGCGAGATCCGTGATGACGGTGTCCACGCATTCGAGACCGGTCAGCGGATAGGTACACTTCTTGACAATTTTCGGCGCGCCGTCTTTGGTGACATGCTCCATGCAAACAATCAATTTTTTTGCGCCGGCAGAAATGTCCATGGCCCCGCCTATGCCGCCGGAGCCTTTTGCGCCTGGAATCTTCCAGTTGGCCAGGTCGCCCTTTTCCGAGACCTGAAAGCCGCCAAGCACCGCGACGTCGAGATGGCCGCCGCGGGTCATCAAGTGCGCGTCGGCCTGATGGAAAAAGGAAGCGCCGGGAATCAGCGTCACCGGGATTTTCATGGCGTCCACGAGGTCGTAATCTTCCTCGCCTGGCTTCGCGCGGCGCCCCATTCCCAAGATTCCATTTTCGCTGTGGAAGTAAACGGTGATTTCCCCGGGGAGATAGTTAGCGATGAGGTTGGGAATGCCCCAGCCGAGATTGACGTAAGCGCCGTCCGGCAATTCGAGCGCGGCGCGCCCGGCGATTTGTTCCCGGGTCAGCCGCGGTTTCTCCAACAAAGCTTTTTCCCGAACGGTTTCAGCCGGCATAGTGGAGTCCTTTCGCCTGCACGATGCGGTGCACAAAAATCGCAGGAGTCACCACATGCTCCGGCTCGATTGAACCCACGGGAACAAGTTCTTCGACTTCGGCAATTGTGGTTCTCGCGGCCATAGCCATGATGGGATTGAAGTTCCGCGCCGCGAGCCGATAGGTCAAATTGCCCAACGCATCGGCCTTTTGCGCTTTGATGAAAGCGTAGTCCGCACGGATGGGCATTTCCAAAATGCAGCGCTTGCCTTCGAGCACACGCTCTTCCTTGCCGTCGGCGACTTCTGTGCCGACACCGACAGTGGTGTAAAAGCCTTGCAGCCCCGCGCCCGCGGCGCGCATGCGTTCGCAAAGAATCCCTTGCGGCACCAGTTCGAGTGTTACCTCCTTGGCGGCGAAGCGCTCCTGAAAATGACTGGCGTGGGGACCCGGGAAGGACGCAATCACGTGCTTGATCTGGTTGTTCTTGAACATCAGGCCAAGCTCGCCGTCGTGTGTGCCGCAATTATTGCTGATGGCGGTGATGTTTTTGACGCCTTTGCGCACCAGGGCCTGTATTAGATTGTTCGGGAAACCTGCGCCGCCGAATCCGCCAAACATAATGCGCGCGCCGTCGGGGACATCGGCTACGACTTCGTCAAGCCTGGAATAAACCTTCTTCTTCATCGCGCTCTAGAGATGGTTTCCGGCAGCAACCTTGGTTTCTCTTTTCCTGCCGCTTCGGAACTTCACATCCAAACCAGCTTCGCACAGCCAGCGGCCCGTTGCGGTCGCGCTGAGATCGTATTCCAACAAGGCGTGCAAATCGGATTCGTCGTCCACATCCATTTCAAGACGAAAATTGCGGCGAAGGACAATCTGTGCGCTCGCTTGTTTAGCCTCCGCTAGATGCTTTGCGAAACTGCCCGCTCCAAAATGGGAGGGAAACAGCGTAGGGGGCGTGCGTAACAAGGCATTGGTGCCGGTCCCGTCGCGCGAGGGCACGATAGCCATGGCCGGCGGCGGGTATTCGATGGCCAGCAGTTCATCGATGTCGCTCGGCTGGAGTAGGGGCAGATCGAGCGGCAGGCGCAGCAGCGAACGAACTCCGCGCTGTGCACACCTTCTGGACGCGGCATCCACGGAATCGCTTTCGGAAATCTGGCGGTCTTCGCGCAGAATCTCCCAGCCGTTTTCCTCGGCAATTTCCATGGCCGGCCGATAATTGGTGATCACAAAAATCTTCTCCGCGCGGCAAACGTCTCGCACGGCTCGAGTCGTGTCGGTAAGCATGGCGTGGGCCAGTCCCAGTCTTTGCTCCGGTGTGAGCACGCTTTCCAAACGTTTCTTCGCGTTTCGCAAGTCTTTCACGGGCAAAAGGAGCGCGCGCATGGAGCCGCCTAGTATGCGCCTTTCGTGTAGCCTGGGTGGTTTTCGGACCGCGCTAGGCGCAGCGCCGGCAAAGCCGATGACGGATCCTCTTCGCGCCGCTCGAACGCCCGGCGAACTTTGTAGGTTGTGGAACGCTCCGCGGGAACACGGCCAATCTTGCGAATGTGTGCGCGAAATTCCTCCGGTGAAACGTACTCGCCAAATGTGGCTCCGGCAGCTTTGGAGATGTTTTCTTCCATCAGCGTTCCGCCGAAATCGTTGGCGCCGGCCTCCAAGCAGGCAAGGGAAGTCTCGATTCCCAGCTTTACCCAGGAGACTTGAACATGGCAAATTGCGCCGTGCAAAAGGACACGAGAAAGCGCATGAACGCGCAGGTGCTCGTCGCGCGCTGCCCCCGGCCGTGCTCCGCCATGTTTGTAGAGGCGGGTGTTCTGATGGATGAAACCAAGCGGAACGAACTCGGTAAATCCGGCGGTACGTTTCTGAATCGAGCGTAACAACAGAAGATGGCGCACCCAGTCGGCTGGCTCTTCGACGTGGCCGTACATCATTGTCGAAGTCGTAGGGATGCCGAGTTCGTGAGCCATGGTGATGATTTCGACCCAGCGAGCGACCGGTAGCTTGTTGGGGCTGAGCTGCTGGCGGATGCGGTCGTCCAGAATTTCCGCGGCCGTGCCGGGAATGCTCCCAAGCCCCTCGTCTTTCATCATTTGCAGGTAAGCGCCGAGCGGCAAGCCCGTCTTCAACACACCATAGTCGATTTCCATCGGCGAAAAAGCGTGGACGTGCATGGCGGGAAGGGTCCGTTTGATGGCGCGCAACAGGTCGCGATAAAAGAATCCGTCGAGGTCGCGGGGCAGGCCGCCTTGAATGCAGACTTCGGTGGCGCCACGATCCCAGGCTTCGCGGGCGCGGCGTACGACCTCCTCAAAAGAAAGCGAGTAGGCATCGGAGGCTTGCGGTCCGCGGCCAAAGCCGCAAAAACTGCATCCGACGAAGCAGACATTGGTGAAGTTGATGTTGCGATTGACGACGTAGGTGATGGTTTCACCAACGGTCTCCGAGCGCAGATAATCCGCGACGGCTACCAGAGCTTCGAGGTCAGCGCCTTCGACCTTTGCCAGGCGCAAGCCCTGCTCGAAGGAGAGCTCTTTGCCTTGCAAAACCGACTCAAGAGGATCGCGCGCGCCGGGGGCGCACTGGGCAAGAGCTCTCGAAAGGCTTCTCTTCGTCATCGCTTCGTTGCTCACACGTGGGAACACGGTCTCATTCTACTTTGGCTTGGCCCGGGACGGCAGGTCGTCCTTTCCGTCTCCTCTTTTGTGTATGGGGCCATCCTATCAAAGCGCAGGCAACAATCGAAATCCCGCGACATTTCTGTCCGCCTTCGTCGGAGTAGGTGGCGCGGGTCGACTTCCTTTGCCGCTGCTTCGCAAGATCGAGCGGGAAAACCGGCGGATCCCGGTTATGATAGGCGACCAGGCCAGGAGGGGAAATGACGCGAGGTAAGGGCCGAGCGCGCATGGCGGCGTTGGCTGGATTGCTGCTGATGCCGTTCGCGGGGGCCACGTTTGCGGATGACCAGGTGAAGACGACCAGCGGAATCGTGGAGGGCGTGAGGGCGGCCTCGCCAGCAGTCCGCGCCTTTCGCGGGATTCCTTTTGCTGCGCCGCCCATCGGAGAATTGCGCTGGAAGGCGCCGCAACCCGTTAGGCCCTGGAAGGGCGTTCTGAAGGCCGGTGGATTCGGGCCGCGCTGCATGCAGGCACCAGTTTTTTCAGACATGATTTTCCGCGACCGGGCGGACAAGCCCATGAGCGAGGATTGCTTGTACCTGAATGTCTGGACGGCGGCAAAATCGGCCGAGGACCGCCTCGCGGTAATGGTGTGGTTTTACGGCGGCGGATTTCAGGCCGGATCGAGCTCCGAGCCGCGCTATGACGGCGAGAATTTCGCGAAGAAAGGGATCATCGTTGTCAGCCTCAATTACCGGCTGGGCGTACTCGGGTTTTTTTCTCACCCGGAGTTGACCAAAGAATCGGGCGTCCATGCATCAGGAAATTACGGTCTGATGGACCAGATCGCGGGCTTGCGCTGGGTGAAGCAAAATATCGCCGCCTTTGGAGGCGACCCGGAAAAAGTGACCATCGCGGGCGAGTCGGCAGGATCGCTCTCGGTCAGCGCCCTGATGGCCTCGCCGCTCGCCAAGGGATTGTTTCGTCTGGCGATAGGAGAGAGCGGCGCTTTCTTTGGGCGCCCGCCAGCGGGGTCGGCGATGCCGACGCTCGGCGAAACGGAAAAGACCGGCGCGAAATTTGCGGAAGCCCTTGGCGCGAACGACCTCGCGGCACTGCACGCGAAGGGTGCGGAAGACCTTCTGAACGCGGCGCAAAAGGACCGCTCGTTACAGTTCTGGCCAAGTGTGGACGGCTATGTGCTGCCGAAAGAGGTAGCCGCGATTTTTGTGGAAGGCGGGCAGGCCCACGTGCCGCTGCTGGCAGGTTGGAACGCCGAGGAAGCAAGCTGGGCGGTGGTCTACGCGAAAGAAAAGCCGACCGCGCATACTTTTCCGCAACAACTGCGCGCGCGGTTTGACGACCGATCGGCGGAGATCCTGAAGCTGTATCCCGCCAGCAACGATGAAGAAGCGCACAAGTCGGCGATCGACCTGGCAAGCGACCTGTTTATCGTATACATCACGTGGGCATGGCTGGAAATGCAGAATAAAACCGGGCAGGCGCCGGTCTACGGCTACGTGTTTGACCGCACTCCGCCGGTCGCGCCGGATACCAAGGTTAATGGAATCTCTCCGAAGGAGCTCGGCGCCCGGCATGCCTGCGAGATTGAATATGTCTTTGGCACGCTGAAGTCACAGCCGAACCCCTGGGAGAGTGCGGACTTCAAGATTTCCGATGCCATGGCTTCGTATTGGGCGAATTTTACAAAGGCGGGAGACCCGAACGGGCCGGGCCTGGCGAAATGGCCGGTCTATGACGGTGGAGCGGATCCCATGATGATGCATTTTGCGGAACAAATTCAGGCCCTCCCGCAAGCGCACCGCGACCGCTACGAGTTTTGGAGCGGGGCGGCAGCTACGGCTACGGCCCACCACTGAAAGATCTGTTTGTATCTTTGACATCCTCCCCGCCGCAAGCGGCGAGGATTCCTACGGCCTCTCGGTTTGTTTTCCCGAGATGGCTTCGGTGGGTTCCTCCCACAACCGCCCTACTTCAGCGGAGGACCCGCCCATAGGTCGTTCGGACAGAAATATAGAGCAGTTCGGAAGGAAAACAAAGAGGGGCCTTATATCCTCGGCCTAAAAACGCCGAGGTTTTACGACCCACCTGGTAATGGGTGGCCAAGCGGCCTTGGCCGCAACGACAGCGCGCCCTTCTAACCAGCTCTTTTCTTATGAAACGCAGCACACTCGTGATCTTGATCGGCCTCGTGCTGGTCGGCATGGCTCTGGCGATTGCCATTGCCGTCTCGGTATTGCACGATGGCTTGAGCGCCAAGGCGACGCCGACGCGCCTGGAAGCGTTTGTAGCACGTAACGCGCGCCACCTGGCAATCCCCGGAAATGCGCGCCTGATGGAGAACCCCGTGTTGGATTCGCCGGAAATACAGCGCGAAGCGCGGCTGCACTTTGCCGATCATTGTGCGATTTGCCACGGGAATGACGGCAGCGGCGACACGCCAATCGGCGAGGGACTTTATCCTAAACCCCCCGATCTGCGGCTGCCGGCGACGCAGAACTTGAGCGACGGCGAACTGTTCTGGATTATCGAGAACGGAGTGCGGTTTACCGGCATGCCGGCATTTTCCAGCAACCAGCATAACGGGGCTGGGAATCACGGCAATGGACAAGACAGTTGGAAGCTGGTGCATTTCATCCGGCATCTCCGTCATTTGAGCGAGGCGGAACGGCTGGAGATGGAACGCTACAATCCAAAAGGACCGGAAGACCGCGCAGAGGAAGAAGAGGAAAAAGAATTCCTGAATGAAGCAACGCCTAAGGCCAAGCCGGAATCTCACCCTGGTAGGCGGAAATGAGGCGGTAACGGCGACCGCCAGGGGAACCATGGAGAAAACGATGAAAGCGAAATGGTTGACGCTCACGCTCGCGCTCGCCTTTGCGGGTGGCGCGGCTTTCGCGCATGGGAACAAAGTGCATGTCAAAGGTACGGTAGAAAAGATCGACGGCGGCTCCTTGCAGGTCAGGACGCCCGAGGGCAAGACCGTGGCGGTGAAGCTCCTGGCCTCCACCGTTTACATCCTGCACACGCGGACCAAGCCAGGCGACGCTCCGGATGCCAATGAAGACAAGCCCGCGAAGCTCTCCGACCTCGCGGTCGGCGACGCGGTAGTGATCCACGCAACGCCGAAAGACGGAAACCTGGAAGCAGAGGAGATCAAATTCTCCGCCGCTAGTTCGAACAAGATGGCCTCGGCCGCGTCCAAGCCGAAGTTCTGAAGCAGTCGGCAGTCGCCGGCAATCCGTCCACCCAAAACGGCTCACCTTGCAATGCCGGATTTGCTCATGCCCGGGCGCGGCATGGTGGCCGTGATTGCCGAGACTCCTCGTTAGTCGACGAGATAGCACGAGTGAGTTTTCAGCACCAACCACACCGGCTTTTCGGCCGCTAGCTTGAGGCTACGGACCGCTCCCGGCGTGAGGTGCACCACAAACGTCACCCCGCAATCGACGCGGGCGATGCACAGGGTGCCTCGCTGTTCGAGAGAAGCCATCCTCCCCTCGATGACGTTGCGCGCGCTCAACCCGCGCGGACCCTCCGATGCCAGCAGGATGTCCCCGGCGCGAATGGCCACCTGCACGCGGTCCCCGGCGGACGCATGCGCGAGCGGCACCTCAATCTCGCAAGCGCTCTCGCCGAGCCTGAGGCGCATCACGCCGTCCTGCTCGCGAAGATCAACAACCGTGGCGTCCAGCAGATTCTCGAAACCGGCGGCCTGCGCCAGCCGCTTCCGGCGCGGGGCATCCAGCACCTCCATCGGCGCACCGTGGCCCACCACGCGGCCCTTATCGATAGCGATCACGCGTTCGCCAAGCGCGTCTACCTCCTCGCGGTTGTGGGTCACATACAGGATGGGAATGCGCTTTGAGGCGTTCCAGGCACGCAAATCCTCCACGATCGCGGCCTTGCGTTCCGCGTCCAGGCCGGTCAGGGGCTCATCGAGCAAGAGCAAGCGTGGTTCGGTGACAAGCGATCGCGCCAGAGCAGTGCGCTGCCTTTCGCCGCCGGAGATTTGCGCCGGTTTCCGCTTCCGCAGGTTTTCAACGCCAAAGGCTTCCAGAATTTCTTCCATACGCCTCCGCCGGTCCTGATCGGGAATATCCCGCAGTCCGTATGCGATGTTTTGCTCGACAGTGAGATGGGGGAACAACGCCAGCGACTGAAATACGTATGCGATGCGACGTTTTTGGGGAGGAACGTTGATGCCTAGGGCGGAGTCAAACAAGACCTTTTCACAGACCGCAATCTTGCCGGCATCCGGGCGCAGCAGTCCCGAGAGGCAATCGAGCAACGTGGATTTTCCGGCGCCGGAGGGCCCGAACAGGATGGTGATTCCCGGCGGCGCGTCGAGAGAGACATCGAGAATAAACGATGCGTCTTCGCGCCGCTTCTTTTGAATGCAGGCAACCAGCCGAAGTGAATTTACTTCGCGGTCCATCGTGTCCACGCCGGGGTCCACACGCGGCGATTCACGGCGTACACCAGACAGAGCACGCCAAACGCGATGGCCAGGAGAAGCAACGCCAGCCGGTTGGCTTCGCCATATTCGAGCGTCTCGACGCGGTCGTAAATGTCGATGGAAGCGGTGCGCGTCGCCCCGGCAAGGTCTCCGCCGACCATCAGCACCACTCCAAATTCTCCAAGCGTGTGCGCGAAACTGAGCACCACGGCCGTGACTACGCCGGGCAAAGACAAAGGCAGAATCACGCGGAGAAACGTCTGCCATTTTCCCGATCCCAGAACCGCGGAGGCTTCCAGCAGTTTTCGGTCCACGGCTTCAAAGGAAGCGATCAGCGGCTGCACGCCAAAAGGAAAGCTGTAAACGACAGAGGCGACGACCAATCCGCCGAACGTGAAGGCCAGGCCATGGCCGAACAGCGCCATCCACATCTTCCCGAGCGGCCCGCGCGGTCCCATGGCGAGCAAGGCGTAGAATCCAACGACGGTGGGAGGAAGGACCAGCGGCAAAGCCACGATGGATTCCAACAAAAATTTACCGCGCCAGTGGGAATAAGCCAGCCAATAAGCCACCGGCGTGCCAATCAATAGCAAAAGCCCGGCCACGCATGCGGCCAGTTCGAATGACAAGGCCAGCGAATTCATTCTTGCTTCTCCGTTTTCCGAGGCATGATCTTTCGTGCCAGGCTTTTTCCTGTTGGGCTAGTTGCTTGCGGGAGCAGAGAATCCGTGCTGCTCCAGGATTTTTATGCCCGAGGCGCTCTTCACAAAGTTCAGAAAAGCCAGCGCTGCCGAACGGTTCCTCGCATTTTTCAGCAAAGCTGCCCCCTGCTCGATCCTCGGATGCATCTCCGGCGGAATTTCCCACACCTTTCCGTCTTTCATTCCGGGAGAAAACGCCAGAGAGAGAGCGATGATTCCGGCTTGGGCGTTTCCCGATTGCACAAACTGCGCGGCTTGCGAAATGTTTTCGCCATAGACTAGTTTCGCTTCCACCTGGTTGTAAATTCCCGCCTTTTTCAAAGCCGAGGCGGCGGCTCGCCCATAGGGTGCGAGTTCCGGATTGGCGATGGCGATTTTCCGTACGGCTCGATCCAACAAGGCATGCCAGCCCTCTTTTGCCAAATCCACGGAGGAATCATTGGGCATCCAAATCACGATTCGCCCCAGCGCGTAATCGCGGAGTGTTCCCGGCTCAACGAATCCTTGAGCCTCCAGCTTCCTTGGGTAGGCGACATCGGCGGAAAAAAACAGGTCAAAGGGCGCTCCATTTTGAAGTTGCGAGAAAAAATTTCCGCTGGAGCCGTAGCTTACGTCTATTTTTGTTCCTGTCTTTTCTTCGAAGTCCTTGCCTAACTCCTCCATTGCGAATTTCAGGTCTGCCGCCGCCGCAACTCGCACCCGCTGCGCTCGCGCCTGCAAAAGGCTGATGGAACAAGGGAGCGCGCCAAGAGCCACGCACAAGGTAAGCGCCGCGCACGGTCTTCGATTTCCATGGCCGATCACGAGTCACCAATCCCGGGCTGCCGTCGTCCGGTCACACGCGCAGAATCATCACCTCCGTGGATTTGATGAGCGCCGCAGCGCGGTCGCCCGGCTTCAGGCGCAACTCTTTTGCGGCATCGGCGGTGATGAGGGCAGTAATGTGCTGTTCGCCGATGGCCAGCGTCACCTGGGCGAGCAGCCCGCTGAACTTCAGTCCAACCACGCGGCCAATCAACTGATTGCGTCCGCTAATTCTACGGAAATACGGTCGCCGCGCGGCCGGGTCGCCCCGCTCGAATTTCATCGGAATCAGGCGGTCGATTTCGCTCTCCGGAACACGGTGGTGCCCGCCGGGCGTCTTCACTGACTTGATTTTGCCGTGGTAAATCCATTGCTTGAGCGTAGGATAGCTGATGCCGAGAATGTTCGCCGCCTCACGCGGCGCCAGCAGCTTCTGCACGTAGCGTCTCCGAAGAATGTACAGAATAGCTCTCCGGGAGATGTATATTCAATACGTTTTTATATGATTAGGCTGTGCTGCGGCCCTGGTTAGTTCCGCAGCGGCTTGCCGGTCTTTAAGGTGTGGGCAATGCGCTCCTGTGTTTTCTTTTCGCCGCAGAGGGAAACGAAGGCCTCGCGCTCGAGATCGAGGAGGTACTGTTCGGTGACGAGCTGCGGCGCCGTCAGCGGTCCTCCGGCAAGGATGTTCGCAAGCTTGCGGCCGACATGTGCGTCGTATTCCGAGGCAAACCCTCCGCGCACCATCATGTGAATCGCCAGCTTTGCCCCGGCCAGGAATGCTTCGCCGAGCACCTTGATTTGCGTGGTCTCGGCGCCTTCCTGCCAATTTGCCGCCCCCCGCTTGTAACCGCCGCGCGCCAACGCCAAGGCCACCTCCTTCGCGTCGGCAACCAAACGATCGCGGTTCATGGAAACCCCGTCCTCGCGCCGCAGATAGCCGAGCTCCCGGCACTCTTCCGCGCTGGTGCCGACTTTGGCCATGGCGATCGCTTCGAACAGCGGCTTCAGCGCATGAAACAAGTCCAAATCTTCAGCGCCGGAGGCGTGCTCGTTCGCGCGAATGAGCATCTCCTTGCTCCCGCCCCCACCCGGGATCAGGCCGACACCGGTTTCGACCAGGCCCATATACGCTTCGGCGGCCGCCTGAATTCTCGCAGCGTGCAGGCTGACCTCACATCCGCCGCCGAGGGCCATGCCCTGCGGCGCGGCAACCACCGGCTTCGGCGCATATTTGACGGCCAGGTTGACGTTCTGAAACTGCTTTACCGCCAGGTGCAGCTCGTCCCACTCTTGTTCTTGGGCTGCGACCAGCACAAGCATGAGATTAGCCCCAACCGAAAAATTCACAGCCTGGTTTGCAATCACCATGGCGTCAAAGTCAGTTTCCAGGCGCTTCAACCCCTTATGCATCATGGCGATCAGGTCCGCGCCGATCGAGTTCATCTTGGCGTGAAATTCGCAGCAAACCACGCCGTCGCCAAGATCAATCAGACTGGCCCCGGCGTTCTTCTCGATTTCGCGCCCAGCTTCTTTCAACGATTTCAGAATGATGATGCCTCCGGGCTCTTGGACTTGCTTCACGCCGCCTGTACAAATATCAAAAACCGTCGTCGTGCCTTTCTCCGATTCGTAAAACCCCTCGCGCCCGCTTGAAAGCACTTTCTCAATCACCGATGGAATCGCCCGGCCCTCTTTCTGCACTTGCGCCGCGAAAGCTTTCACTCCAACCGCATCCATCATTGCGAAGGGGCCGAGGTCCCAGCCGAAGCCCCAGCGCATGGCACGGTCCACGTCGGCTAGGTTGTCCGATATTTCCGGCACGCGGCGTGCCGCGTAGAGGCACATCTCCGAAAGGCCGCCCCAAATGAACTGCTGAGCCTTATCGCCCTTTTGTCCGTCGAGAAGCGGGCCAACCAGGGCGCGCAGACGTTCGCGCGTGTCTTCGATGGCTTTGCCCATCTCGAGCGAGGCGAATTTCGCCTTTTGCCGCGGCCGGTACTCCATGGTGTTCGGGTCGAGCACAAGAATTTCCTTTTCGGCTGCGCCGCGGACCTTCTTATAAAACCCCTGTCCGGTCTTGTCGCCCAGCCAGCCGCGCTTGACCATCTCTTCGACCAGTGCCGGCACCTTGTAGGTTTCGCGCGACTCGTCATTCGGCGCGGTCTCGTAAATGTTTTTCACCACGTGGACGAGCACGTCGAGCCCGACGATGTCCGCTGTTCGAAACGTCGCGGATTTTGGCCAGCCCACCGCCGGGCCGGTGCAGGCGTCCACCTCTTCGACCGTCATCTGTAGCCGGTTCATCAGTCTCAGGGCATTCAGCATCGAAAACGTGCCAATGCGATTGGCAATGAAATTGGGCGTATCTTCCGCGATCACCACGCCTTTGCCGAGCCGACGATCGCAAAACTCGTTGAGCGTCTCGATGACCTCGCGTGAAGTTTTCGGCCCGGGAATCACTTCGACCAATTTCAAATACCGCGGGGGATTGAAGAAGTGCGTGCCTGCCCAATGCTGCTGAAACTCTTCGCTCATTCCTTCGGCAATCAAGTGCACGGGCAATCCCGAAGTATTGGTCGTCACGATCGCGCCGGGCTTGCGAAACTGCGCCACGCGCCCCAGTAGCTTGCGCTTGATTTCCAGGTTCTCCGCAACGGCCTCGACAATCCAGTCCGCCTCGGCGCAGCGGGCTAGGTCGTCTTCGAAATTTCCGATGGCAATCTTGTCTGCCAGGGACGGGGTAAAAAACGCGGCAGGCTTTGATTTTCTTGCGGCTCCCAGCCCGGCGCGCACGATCTTGTTGCGTTCCGCGGGTGGCGCCTCGGCGGGCAAATTGGCCGGCACGATATCCAGCAAAACGCACGGCAGTCCGGCGTTCGCGAAATGCGCCGCGATCCGCGAACCCATCGTTCCTGCTCCCAGCACCACCGCTTTTTCGATGCGTCTTTCCATAGCCAGCCTTTTCTGCGGCAAAACTCTCGGAACGACAGGTTACAAAACCAGCAAGCAGCGGTCAAACACGGGCATGGCGCGGCGCAACCGCGCTAAAATAGGGGGATGGCGGATGAAGAAAAAGCTTCGGGACCACTCGCCTGGATCAAAACCGCGAAAGACAAGATTCGCGCGTTTGCCTATCGCGGCGAACCGCAACGCTCGGAGCGCCCGCGCGTCGGTGTGGCGCTGGCGGGCGGCTTTGCCCGCGGCATCTCGCACATCGGAGTGCTGCGCGTGCTGCGCGAAGCGGGCATTCCCATCGATTGCGTGGCGGGCACAAGCGTCGGGGCTTTGATTGGCGCAGCTTTTTGCGGCGGAGCGTCGCTCGAAGAAATGGAAAAAATCGGCGCGGTGACAACCTTTGCCGATTTTGGGCGCTGGACTCCCTCCTGGCTCGGGCTGGCCACGAACCAGCGAATGGAAAAATTTCTCGCCCGATTCACCCCGGTCAGGACTTTCGAAGAGTTGCAGACACCCCTGGCCGTCGCCACCACGGACATTATTGATGGAGTGACCGTCTATTACTCGCACGGCGATATTGTTCCTCCGCTTCGCGGATCCTGCGCCTACCCTGGCCTGTTCGTGCCCATCCAGCACGAGAACCGCACGCTGGTGGACGGCTTTCTGACGGCTCCCGTGCCCATCGAAGGAGTGCTCTTGCTGGGTGCGGACATCGTCATTGCCGTGTACCTGGAATCGGGAAACATCGAGCAACCCCGCACGCTGACGGATATTCTCAGTCGCTCCTTCAATATCATGCAGCGGCACGCGGACTTCGCCTGGCGGGCACAGGCGGATATCATCATCGAGCCGGACGTCAAGCAGTTTGTGTGGGACGATTTCACCAGGACGCCCGACATGGTTGCCGCCGGGGAGGTGGCCGCCCTGCAGGCCTTGCCGCAGATTCGCGCGGCGCTGCGCGGCGAAAAGCGCGACTCCGCCCCGGGCGGCAATCTCTCTACCGCGATTCTGAAATAAGCCGCTCCCTGAATCCAGCTCGGAACAACAGGGTCTCTGATCCTGATTGAAGGCGAAGGACCGGGAGCCGATTCGAACGCTTCGGCAGCAAGCCACGCTTCACATCGTTCCAATTTGAGGGATGGAGTCTTCAGGAGGAAAGACCAGCCGAAGCGGAACATCCGCGCTATGCCCGCGTCACCTTCACCACAACCGGCTGGCCCTGTCCCTTGCCGCGCCGGGTCAACCAGGCAGCTAGTCCTTCCGCGAAGCGTTCCGGTGTAAGGCGAAAGCTGGCTTCGAGCTTTCCATCGGCCACTGGCAAGGTATCGTCGAAATCCGCGGAATTGGTGAAGTTGCGCATGCAGAATTGATCCAGCCACTCGAGCGGGCAGGGCCTGGTTTCGCCCTGAATGACCACATTCACGTTGAATTTTTGCGCATACATAAATCGCCCATCGGTGCCCGGTCAGCGCAAGGGAACCTTCAGGAACTTGAGCCTATTCGGGTCCGCCGGGTGAAGCGAGAGTTTTCCTTCCACGCGCTCGTACTCGCCCAGATAAGCCCGGGACCAGCTTCCATCGCGGACAAAGGGCTTCATGTTGTCATCGTGTTTGTATCCCGCGTACTTGCGATCGGAGAAGAAACTTACCGACCAGGTGTTTCCCCACGTTGGTCGACACTGCTTCAGCGTTTTCTGGAGCGAGAGCAACACCTTTCGCGCCTTGGCCACGGTGTTGATCCTGTCTAGGCTGGTCACCGCAAAAACTCTCTCATTTCGTTCGTCCATCTGGACGATATTCGCTGCATCGTCGCTCTTACACGTCTCAGATGGAGTCTGTGGATCAGCCGTGGGTACCGACACCAGGAGAAACAACCACGCAAAAGCAGCCAAGAATTTCTTGCAAATTCCCAAAGCTCCACCTCAATTGGAGTGTGCTGCACTCCTTAACAGCGCGGATGGTTAGGAGACGCGAGGCCGCTTGACCGAGTGAGCCAATCCCACGGCTTCGAGCAAGCAGATAAAATACCAGCCGATGTCGGTCTGGTACCAGCGCAGTCCCAGGCGCGCGGAGCCCGCGTGCGTGTGATGATTCTTGTGCCAGTTCTCGCCCCAGGCGGTCAGTTGGAAGGGACCAAGCCACCAGACGTTGACGCTCGAGTCGCCTCCCTCTTCGGCTTCGCCAAGATGCGTCAGGCTGTTCACCAGGCATTGCAGATGCAGCGAGTAGACTAGCCGTAGCGCGCCCATCCAGAAAAAGCCCATCCAGCCAAAGCCGAGAATCGGTCCGATGAAAATCGAGAGCAGGATAACCGGCGTCTCCCCCCAACACCAGATTTTGTAAATGCCGCCCGTCATTTCGGGCGCCCAGCGCTTTTTGTCCGCGGGCTCGGTTTGGTACAGCCAGCGCAGATGCGCCCACCAGAAGCCGCCTTGCTTCGGGCTCGAAATATCGGCGGGCTGGTCGGTGACCGCATGGTGAAGGCGATGATAAGCGACCCAGCTGGCCGGATGTCCCGAGCCGTTGAAGACGGCCCAGAAGATCAGGAACTGCTCGACGATCGGGTGGGTTCTGAGCGTCTTGTGCGCCAGCATTCGGTGATAACACACGGTTGTGCCAAGACCGCCCAATGCCGTGGACAGCACGGTCAGGCCAAGAACCTTCAGGCTGGGAAGGGGAAAGAGGATCAGGCCGATGAGTGAAAGCACATGAATCAGGATCAGATAGGTGAAAACGCCTTCTTTGCCGTGAACCGGTTTCCAGAACGGCCTATGCCACGGTTGTGCCACTGGCGCTCGCTGCGTCAAGCTCGTTTCCATGAACTCTCCGATGATCTACAAGATTGAAGGCGCTGGGGCCCGGGTGCTGAAACGATTGGGCACCGATAACCTTACCATTTTCCTCGGTCCAAAGGCTCCAAAAGTCTGTGGAAAGTTGGACAAACAGTGAACCCTGGGTGCGCGTCCGCCCGCCTACGATGGCCGAGAAAAGCGATCAAATGCGCACTCGCCCGCAAAAGATCTCTCCTCCTTTGCGCCTCAGCCGCCCTGGCCGCCGGCCGTGCTGATTTCCTGCCATTCGCCCAACGATCCGACGAAGCCGATTGAAGTCTTACGCCAATGACCGTGGGCGGTCACCGGGCGGCCTGGCTGGAAGTGCGATTCGCTGGGAAACAAGTTCGACCCTACGGGGCGCAGCCTGCTGCGCCCCAGGTGCCCAGTCGCCGCCTCACGCTTTTATCTTCCACAGTATTTGCCGGACCATCCCGAGGAGGAGTTCGGCGTCTCGCGCCGATAGACTCATCCGCCGAATCAAGCGGCGAATTTTTTCCTCAGCCGGCGCTGCCGCGCGCGATTTGTTCTCGCTGCCTGCTTTGGGCTTCAAGTAGCCGCTGGCACGCAAGGCACCAAGCAGAACAGAGGTGAGCCGTTCAAGATCGCCTGCGGTGGCCAGCACCGCTTTTTCCCGGGCGGGAATAGATCTTCTTTCGTGCGCCAGTTCATAGAGACAGACGGCGACCGCTTGGCCGAGATTCATCGAGCGGTGCTCTTCACGAGTCGGGACGCGCAGCAGCCAGTGGCAATGGCTCAGGTCCTCGTTCGAAAGCCCGCGCTTCTCCGAGCCGAACAGCAAGGCTACGCGGTCTCGACCGAGGCGCTTTTGGATCATGCGTCCGCCCTCGCGCAAATCCCGCACTAAGTGTTGTGGGTCGCGGCGGCCTACGGCCGATGTACCGACCACCAGCGAGCAATCCGCTACAGCCTCCGCCAAGGACTTGAATTCCTCCGCTCGGGCAAGCAACGGCGCCGCTCCCACGGCGGAACGCGCTTCACGGAAGACCAATTCGAAGGGGTTCACTACACGCAGGTGCAAGAAGCCAAAGTTGCTCATCGCGCGCGCCGCCGCGCCGATGTTCAAAGGGTTCCGCGTGTTGACCAGGACCACACGCAGACCATCGCATTCGTTTTTGCTGCACAATTTCTTTTCCCGGAAAGCATCTCTAATCTACAGCAACTCGCCTGCCAAGATGCCCCGGTCGACCGAATCGCAACCCGATTCCAAGCACCTGACTTGCCCCGAGTTGCGTGGGAGGCAATCCGTAACATAGACTGTGTTCGGGTAGAATCATCGCGCCCTGCCAACCCGGGCCGTGAATTCCCGCCTCATAGAGGGCTGTTGGCATGGGCGAATCCATTTCGCTCCGTGGCGTCGCGTTGCGAGGGGTTTCACGCTGGGTGCCGTAGGTATCGCAAAAGGCTCCGGGCCCCGCGCCAGAGACTTTGCGCCCAAGCGTCTGCTGACAGGGAGAGCAAGTGGCAACTCCGCTCGAGAGCTGGGTTGAGGAGGCAGCGCGGCTTACCAAGCCGGACCGCGTCGTGTATTGCGACGGGTCCGCAGCGGAATACCGGCGCATGGTCGAGCTGTTGCTCCGCGCCGGAGACACCTTCACACTCAACGAAAAGACTTACCCCAACTGCCATCTGCACCGTAGCTCGGTAAATGATGTCGCACGCACCGAGCATTTGACGTTTATCTGCTCGCGCGACAAAGACGAAGCCGGGCCGACGAACAACTGGATGGATCCGGACGCCGCAAAACGCAAAGTGGGTGCACTGTTCGATGGCGCCATGCGCGGGCGCACCATGTACGTCGTGCCGTACACCATGGGGCCGGTGAATTCGCCCATCAGCAAAGTCGGTGTGGAAGCGACGGATAGCCCGTACGTTGTGGCGAGCATGCGCATTATGTCGCGCATGGGCCAAGTGGCCATGGACCGCCTCGGCTCTTCGCACGAATTTGTTCCCGGACTGCACTCGCTCGGCGACCTCGATCCTATGCGGCGTTACATTGTGCACTTCCCGGAAGAAAAACTGATTTGGAGCATCGGGTCGGGCTACGGCGGGAACGCCTTGCTCGGGAAAAAGTGTTTTGCGCTGCGCATCGCGAGCGTAATGGCCCGGGAGCAGGGCTGGATGGCGGAGCACATGCTCATCCTGGGACTTGAATCGCCTGGCGGAAAAGTGACCTATATGGGCGCAGCGTTCCCCAGCGCTTGTGGCAAAACCAACCTGGCCATGATGGTGTCCGCGCTCGAGAATCAGGGCTACCGTGTGTGGACCGTGGGCGACGACATTGCCTGGATGAAAATCGCCGAGGACGGCTATTTGCACGCGATCAATCCAGAAGCGGGATTTTTCGGAGTGGCGCCGGGCACGGGCATGTTGACCAATCCAAATGTTATGGGAGCGCTGCGCAAGAATACTCTGTTCACCAACACGGCTATGACCGCCGAGCGAGCGCCTTGGTGGGAAGGAATCGGCAGCGAACCTCCCGTGGGGCTCACGAACTGGAAAGGTGAGCTCTGGGATCGCTCCAAGGGCCCGGCAGCCCACCCGAATGCCCGCTACACCGTTCCGGCCAAGCAGTCGCCGAGCATCTCGCCCCAATGGGAAGCCCCCGAGGGCGTGCCGATTTCCGCGTTTATCTTTGGGGGCAGGCGCGCACGCGTCGCGCCCCTAGTCTACGAATCGTTTGACTGGCAGCACGGCGTGTTCGTCGGCGCGACGATGGCCTCGGAAACCACCGCCGCGGCCACGGGCGACGTGGGAATCACGCGGCGCGACCCGATGGCCATGCTGCCGTTCTGCGGTTACAACATGGCCGACTATTTCACACACTGGCTCGAGATGGGGAAGAAAATCCCGAAGCCGCCCAAGATTTTCCACGTGAACTGGTTCCGCAAAGGCGCCGAAGGAAAATTCTTGTGGCCCGGCTACGGCGAGAACGTGCGCGTGCTGAAGTGGATCCTGGAACGCGTGGAAGGCCGCGGTGCGGCGCAGGAAACGCCCATCGGTTATGTGCCGGCAAGGAGTGGTTTGACGCTCGACGGAATGAAGATTTCCGATGACTCGTTAAACGAATTGCTCCGGGTGAATACCGCCGATTGGGAGACGGAGTTGGAAGACGCGAAACAGTTCCTGATGAAATTCGGCGCGCGCCTGCCCAGGGAGATTCGCGAAGAGCATGCGAAACTCTCGAAGCGTTTTCAGCACCTCGTCATCGCTTAGTTTTGCGGACCGCTCGGAAAACAGCCAGGCCCCGTTGCTTCCTATCAGACCTTTTTTTCAGACTTTGCACGAGGTAGACTCGGCCAAGGAGAAATCCATGAGCGCCGAAGCCGCCCGACGCGCTCCCCTCATGTCCCTCGGCGAACTCGTGCGCGCCTACCGTTTGCATGCCGGTGAATTTGGCCGGCCGGTCGCACTTTCCGCCTTCGCTCTCTCGCCCGCCGAAACCGAGCGTCTTTTTTCGGCTTACGAGGAGGATTACCACATCAGCCGTTTTTTTCGCTTCACCGAAGGCAGCGGCAGGAAATTCTCGATCAACGGCTTTTCCGCCACGCACGTTTCCATTGACGCCCAAATCCAGACGATTCTTTGAAGTTGGCGGGAGACTTGGCTGGGCCCTCAGGCGGTGGCGGCTTTTACTTGGGACAGGGCGGCGGCGACTTCTTTCAAGTCGGGCACTACGGGGATGTCGTAATTCTTGAACCAAGCGATTTTCCCCGTTTTATTCACGATGGCAATGGCTCTGCCGGTGATTCCTTTGTCGGCCAGGTACACTCCGTACTTTTCGCTCATGGCGCCGCGGGGATGAAAATCCGCGAGCAAGGAATACTTGATGCCCATTTTGTCCGCGAACGCCTTGTGCGACCATACGCTGTCAACGCTCACTCCGAGCACTTCCGCATCCAACGTCTCGAACTTTTTCATGTCATTCACAAAGCACGCGTGTTCGCTCGTGCAAACCGGGCTCCAGTCTAGCGGATACCACAGCAACACCACGTTCCTTTTCCCCGCAAAGTCCGACAACTTCACTTCCTTCTTATCCTGATTTTGCAGCGTGAAATCTGGCGCGGTCTGTCCTACCGCAATGCTCATGATTTTCCTCCCGTTTCGTCTCCGATTCTCTCGAACATCTTACCGAAACTCCGTACTGCTCGCCAGCAAACCGCTTATTCACGACATCCATCGCGGTTATGTTTCCGCTGACTTTCTTTGCGCTTACTGATGGGCGCCTAGGTCGTAGACCACTTTGCCGCCGACGAAGGTTTTCAGCACCTGGACGGAGAGAATCTCCGCTGGCGGGATTTTCGTGATGTCTTTCGAGACGACCGTCAAATCGGCCAGTTTGTCTTTTTCGAGCGAACCCTTGTTGTTTTCTTGAAACTCCCCATAAGCCGCCTCAAGGGTGTAACCCCGCAGGGCTTCTTCGCGCGTGAGCCTCTGCTCGGGATGCCAGCCGCCTGGCGGATTACCCTGCGGGTCCTGTCGCGTAATGGCTGCATAGATTCCATAGAACGGGTTGAGCGTTTCGCCGGGAAAATCCGAACTCAGCGGCAAGTGCGCCCCGGAATCCTTCACCGAGCGCCAGGCGTAGGCGTACTTAACGCGCTCCGGACCGAGGCGCTGCTCTGCCCAGGCCATGTCGGAAGTGCAATGCGTAGGCTGCATCGAAGCAATGACGCCGAGTTTCGCAAAGCGCGGAATATCCTCCGGTGCGAGCACTTGCGCGTGCTCGATGCGCAGACGCGGATCATGCGCATTGGGCACCTCCTTTTCCGCTTGTTCGTAGGCGTTGAGCACGGCGCGGTTCGCAGCGTCGCCGATGGCATGCGTGCAAAGTTGAAAGCCAGCCTCGAGAGCACGGCGCGTCAAACTGTAAACCTCGGACTCCGGCGTGGTCATGATGCCTTGGGTTTGGGGAGCGTCGCTATACGGTTCGAGAAGCGCGGCACCGCGCGAGCCGAGCGCGCCATCGGCAAAAAGCTTGAATGCACGCACGGTCAGTTGATGATGTGGATCGATTTCCGGCCCGCGCTTGAGCCACCGTTCAACAAGATCCTTGTCCGCGCCATCGAGCATGGCATAAACGCGCAGGGGCATCTGCCCGTCCCGTACTAATTCGTGAAATGCCTGGACCATGAGAGGCGTGACTCTGGCTTCGTCGACGGAAGTCAAGCCGTTGCGGACGCACTCGCTGGCTGCGAGCTGCATGGCGCGCTTCGTTTGGGCCAGGGTCATCGGCGGAATGTGCCTCGCGACTAGGTCCTGGGCACGGTTGAGCAGGATGCCTGTGGGCTCTCGGGTTTTCTCGTCGCGTAGGATTTTTCCGTTTTCCGGGTCCTTGGTGTTTTTGTCGATGTCGGCGAGTTCCAGGGCGCGTTGATTGGCCCACGCGGCAAACGTGTGGAGGCCAACGAGAAACACGGGATTGTTAGGCGTGGCCGCGCTCAGAGCTTCTTTGGTCGGGTAATGCGAGGCCCATTTGCCTTCATCCCAGCCCCAGCCGAGAATCCATTCGTCGGGCGCGGTCGAGGCGGCCCGCTGCTTGACCCGCTCGATGATTTCTTTCTCCGTGGGAATGTCTTTGAGATTCAGCCGGACAAGACTCTGGCCGAGATTAATCAAGTGGGCGTGGGCGTCGATGATGCCGGGCAGGACCGTTGCGCCGTGAAGATCCATGGCGTGAGCGGGCCGCGGATAGAGGCGCTCCGCTTCCTCAGTGTTGCCGACCCAAAGGATGCGCCCGCCCCGGATAGCGATGGCCTGCGCGGAGGGTTGCTTCTCGTTCATGGTCACCACGTGGGCATTAAGAAGAAGCAAGTCGGCGTTCGAAGATTGCGCGGGAACTTCTAGTGGGCCAAAAAGCCGCAAGAGAAGCCAGAATGTAGCGATTCGCCCCGCTGTGCGGCTAATCCCGAACCCGATTTTCATGTGAGTCCCCCTAGCCAGGAGTGGCCCCGCCGCGATCCTGCGATGCCCATACCACCGGCTCGACGCGGCCGATCCAAAACGCCCAGGACAGTGCGCCCAGTAAAGACACTACGGCGGTGATGGCAAAGGCCCAGAAATAGTGGCCCGTGCGCCCCAAGACAAAGCCGGTCAGCGCCGGGGCCACCGCCCCGCCCAGGTTTCCAACAAAGTTCTCGATCCCCGTCCACCGGCCAGCGGCGCGCGGTCCTGCCAGCGTCTGAGTAATGGCCCAAACGTTGGAGGAACACATGCCGAGCGACGCAGCGACCAAGACCACCATCACCGTAGTGAGCTTCGGGCCAGCGAGAACGCAGGGAACCACGAAGATTGCCGCGCCTGCCATTCCAACGCTGGTAAATCCCTTTCGCACCAGAGTCGGACTTGCCCCGGAAACAATCCAGCGATCGGAAAGCCAGCCACAGAGGGCCACGATAAGGGCGCACAAAACATAAGCCGCTCCCATGACGGCCGCCATTTGGTCCATGGAGAAATTCCGGCCACGCACCAGGTAGGTGGGCATCCACGTAAGGAAGAAATAAGACAAATAGTCCAGGCAAGCGAGGGCGGCACAGGTGCCCCAAGCGGAGCGCAGTTTCAGGATCTCGAGGATTCCCGGAGTCTGTTTGTCGCGAAGATTGCCGGAAGTTGCGTGTTCGTCGCGGTGGCGGGGCATCCATTGCAGCCACGGCAAGAGCCAGATCAAGCTGAGGAGTCCGAGGACCAGGAAAAACGAACGCCAGCCATACCTGCCCATCAGGATGCCGCCAAAGAACAGGCCGAAAGCCGGTCCTGCATAAAAGCCGGTGAGGATAATGGAATTGGCAAGACCGCGCTGATCTTCCGGGAAATAGCGGGCGAGGATCTTGGAATAAGCAGGGTACACGACCGATTCGCCGGCTCCGAGAACGAGGCGTGCGGCGAGCAGAAGAGCGAAGCTGCCGACGAGCCCCGTCGCGGCGGTAGCAACCGACCAGATGAAGAATCCGGCTGCCAGCATCCATTTGACATCGAGATGATCCACGAGCCAGCCGGATGCGATCTGAAATAAGGCGTAGCTCCAGAAGAATGCGGCGAGTAGGATTCCGAGCCCCGGATCGGATAGCGCCAGTTCGGTTTTCAACAGCGGAGCAGCCGCCGACAGGTTGCCGCGGTCCACGAAATTGATGAACGCGGAGAGCGCGAGAAGGACGAGCACGCGCCGCATAGCCCGCGAGGGCTGCCGGCGAACCGAGATGGAAGGCGTAGAGGCCATTCCCGGACGCGGGCCATTCTAACAGGGGAATGGTCCCTTCCTGAGGCAGACTTCGCGACTTCACGCTGAACGGCCCGTCAAGCCATCTAAGAATGTAACCCTAGCGCTCCACGTCCCGCCATTTGATATGTAACCAGAGAGTGCTTGTTGTTGTGGCTGTGGGGAAGTGGGAATCCCGAAGGGATTTTCAAGCTCGCGAAGCGAGCGTCTTTTCCACAGCCTTTTCGTCGGCCACTTTGTGCCTGGTTGGACTCGAGTTTCTCCTGCGCTTTCGGACTCAGCCGCCGGTTCGCCAGGCGGTAAATCCGTTCGAGTTTCCTGTCGATGGTTTTTGCTAACTGAAACGGATCGAGAGATCTTCGCAGTTCTTTCAGGATGGACAGTTGCGCTGCGTCCCCTTGCTTCGATGCCACCACCCGTTCGAAGGGGGTCTTCGGACCGTCATAGACGCGTCGAAGCTTCGATCCCACGTGAATCTTCTTCAGCAGCTTCACGGAGGGCAGGTACAGATTCAGCCATAAGCGCAGCTCTCGGCGGTACAGGTCGTTCATGGCATCGACCGCGTTTTGCGTGTCATAGCGTTCCCAACCCCGTAGCTTCCGTACGTGGGTCCAGTTTTTTTGCTCGATATGCGCGTTATCGTCCTTCTTGTACGGACGCCCTCGCGTGAGTTGGATCTGCTTCCGTTCGCACCAGGCCTTCAGATGCCAGCTGATAAATTCCGATCCGTTGTCCGAGTCCAAGCCCAAGAGCGGGAAAGGCAGCATCCCTGCGATCTCATACAAGGCCTGCTGGACAGCGGTTTGCCCCTTCCCTAGCAGCGCCCGTGTCTCCGTCCAGGTCGTTTGCATGTCGGTGACGTTCATCGAATAGCCGAACTCTCCTTCGCCCGAATTCCCAGAATGCGAGACCAGATCAATTTCCGTGAAGCCGGGTGACTTCACGTCCCAGCTATCGGTCTTCACCGGGATGTGATGCTTCAGCAGATAGCCCGGCTTGGTGCGCCCGTAAATCCGCCGCCTCTGTTGGTTCTTCTGGACCGCCAGTCGTCGGTCCATCTGCCGCGGACTGATCGAGAGCAGTTGTTTCTCGATCTTCGGGCTTAACTTGAAGCGCTTGCGGATCCAGGGCATCCAGGCCGGCAGCAGCCCTTTCAATCGCACCGACCAGGGATAGCCGGCCGCCTCCCATACGCTGGTCAGCACGCTCAACAGTTCGTGCCCATAGCTCAGCCCACGCTTCCGGACCGGACGATCCGGTCGCTTCCCAGGTGCTGGACCATTCAATATGCGTATCGCGTATTTTCGGTGGTACCCCAGTGGTCAGGCAACTTCGTTCAGCATTTCCCGTTTCGACTTACGATCTGCTTTGCAATACCGCCCATAAATAACTCGGAAATACTCCCATTTCCCTTTGCGCCCCAAATGAACCCTCCCAAAATCGTCCTTGTCTCGGGTTACATCTTAAATGGCGCGACGTTGTCCCCTCTGGTTACATTTTAGATGGCGCGATAATGGCGCGATACTAACGGTTGACTGCAGCTTTGGACAGGCGTAGGCTGCGGGCAAAAATGGGGGCATGTCACCATGCGTGCTGAAGACATCCCCTTCCTGAAACCAAGGAGGCCGCTGATGGTTGCGCTTACCGCACTGTGGATTCCTATTCTGTTGTCGGCGGTGATTGTGTTCGTGGCCAGTTCGATCATCCACATGGTGCTGCCCTATCACCGCAGCGATTACAAGAAACTACCGGACGAAGACAAGGTAACGGCCGCACTGCGCTCGGCGGGAGTGACGCGCGGCATGTATGTTTTCCCCTATTGCACACACAAAGAAATGAAATCGCCGGAGATTTTGGAAAAGCAGAAGCAAGGACCCGTCGGGGCAATGATTGTGTTCCCGGGCGGCCCGCCTAATATGCCGAAATACCTGCTGACATGGTTTGTGTATTGCCTCGTCGTTGCCATTTTCACGGCGTACTTGACAGGGCGCACGACTCCCTCCGGAACCGTTTATCTGGCGGTGTTTCGCGTAGCAGGCGCGGTGGCGTTCATGGCCTACGGGGTGGGCCAAGTGGTCAACGGGATCTGGAGGGGGATGCCGTGGGGCACGGTGATCAAAGAGGTTTTCGATGGACTGGCGTATTCCTTGCTGACGGCCGGGACCTTCGGGTGGCTGTGGCCGAAGTAGTGACCAGGGCCTAGAGAAGATGAACTGCAACTCGCAACGATTCTTGATCGGCCGAGCTCTTGGTTGCTCACTACTTTTCGGCCGGCATTTTCGACGGCGTGGGCGCAGCAGGAGTGCCCGCGGACGAGGCGGGTTGCGAGAAGGAGCGCACGAGGAGAACGAGCTGCCAGCGCTGGTCTTGCGTCAGGCGATTCTTGAACGAGGGCATCGGCCTGCGACCCTGACTGATTTGATAGAAGATTTCGCCGTCGGTCACATTCCTAAGAAGTTTAGGGTCAGTTAGATCGGCAGGAAGCGGGTAGTGCGATTTGGCCTGCGGGCCGTCCCCTTGGCCCCGCTCCCCATGACATTGCACACATTCGTCGAAGTAGATCTCCCGGGCAGCATTCAGGTTAGATGGCGATGCAGGCAGGGGATTTTTTAGGCTTTTGTATTCCTCGGGAACGACCCAGAGTTTGTTTTCCTGGGTCAGCCAGTAGACGAGGATAGCGCAAATGAGAACGAGGAGGGCGACGAAGAACACTTTGCGCAGCTTGAGAGAGAGCGGCGGATTGGCGAACATGTGAACAGAAAAAATCTTCGCATATCGAGGCTAGAGACGGAAGGGCAGCTTTGTGCTTCGACCTAAAGCGGGTTTCAACAAAGGAAATGGCAGGCACACCAGAGGAGTTAGCCGCGGGAGATAAGCCAGAGGAGTTCGGCGTTGAACAGGAGAATGGCGGCCGCGACGATCCAGGCGATGATAGAAACCAAGCGCGAGTTGGCGAACTCGCCCATTTTCGAGCGGTCGGCCGTGAACTGGATAAGAGGGATCACCGCGAAGGGCAACTGAAAGCTCAGAATCACCTGGCTGAGAATAAGCAGCGAAGTGACTTTGTCATTGCCAGCAATGCCAATCACCACTGCTGCCGGAATAATCGCGATAGAGCGAGTAATGAGGCGGCGCAGCCAAGGCTTGAGGCGAATGTCGAGGAAGCCTTCCATAACAATTTGACCCGCGAGCGTGCCGGTGAGCGTGGAGTTCTGGCCGGAGGCGAGCAAAGCGCAAGCAAAAAGCGTGCTGGCGAAACTCGCTCCCAGGACGGGAGTCAGGAGCTTGTAGGCGTCGGCGATTTCGGCGACATTGTTCAGGCCGCGCGTGTGAAATGCAGCGGCGCCAAGGACGAGAATCGCAGCGTTAATGAAAAGGGCAAAGCCGAGCGCCACCGTGGAGTCAAAAATAGCGTAGCGCATGGCTTCGCGCCGGTCTCGCGCGGAGACACCAAAAGAGCGGGTCTGCACAATACTTGAATGAAGGTAAAGATTGTGCGGCATGACCGTGGCGCCAAGGATGCCGATGGCGATGTAGAGCATTTCGCGGTTGCGAAGTATTTCCGCGCGAGGGAGAAACCCGACAGCAGCTTCGTGCCAAAGTGGATGAGCGAAGAAGATCTCATACGCGAAGCACGCGGCGATGGTGCCAATCAGCGTAACGACGAAAGCCTCTACGAGGCGGAACCCGCGGCCTTGCAGGGCAAGAACGAGGAGAACGTCGAGTCCGGTGAGGAGCACGCCCGCCAGGAGGGGCAGGCCGAAGAGCAGCTTCAAGGCGACGGCAGAGCCCAGAACTTCGGCGAGATCGCAGGCGGCAATGGCCAATTCGCAAATCACCCAAAGAATCAGAGAGGTGCGTCGCGAATAGTGCTCGCGGCAAGCTTGCGCGAGGTCCCGTCCGGTGGCGATGCCAAGTTTCGCCGAGAGAGCTTGCAGGAACATCGCCATCAGATTGCTGATCAGTATGACGCTGAGAAGCGTGTAGCCGAATTTCGAGCCGCCGCCCAAGTCGGTAGCCCAGTTGCCCGGGTCCATGTAGCCCACGGCTACCAGATAGCCAGGCCCCGCGAAGGCCAGAATCTTGCGGAGCCAGTGCGCGCTGGAAGCGACGGGAATCGTGCGATGGGCTTCGGGCAGGGAAGGGATGGCCGCGAACCGGGACCGGTTTACTGTGGGGAAGGAGTCAGCGGTGGATTCAGCGGTGAGGGAGGAGTCCGATTCGAGTTGTGGCGGAGCAGTGGGTTCCATCGCTAAAGTTAACTATGCTAAATAACAGTACTAAACTACACTTAATACGCGTGCATGTCAATGGGACCTTGCTTGTTCTTTGGGGGGCACAGAACCGGGGAAGGGCCGGGATCGAAAGCAGCCGAGCGAGGTCGCGGGGCTTATGGTAAGTTCGATGCAGCATTCCTGGAGCGAATGAGATGGATCAACAACAGCCGGCGCAGGGACAAGTGCAAATCAAGGCAGATGAGAAGGAATTGCAGGGGCAATACAGCAACCTGGTGATGATTCACCACAACCTGGAAGAATTCACACTGAATTTTATCTATATTTTTCCGAACGGCACGCAAGGGAAGCTTCTGAGCAGCGCGATCGTCAGTCCGGGACACGCCAAACGCATCTGGCGAGCGCTGGGGGAGAATCTGAACCGTTATGAAGCGCAGTTCGGACCGATCAAAGAGGCGCCGGAGGGCGGGCCAACGCCGAATGTGGGATTTGTGCAGTAAGTGCAGTAAGCCGGAGGTTAGAAGAAATCGCAGGGGGCATGCTAAGATAGCAGAAGGTTTTTCTGACGGGCCTGTAGCTTAAGAGTCTGTTGTTGATTCTGCGTTGCTTAGGTCCATTTTCAGGCCCTTCAAACCCGCCTTCTTGTACACAACTTGTACACAAAATCGTGACCGCGGGATGCACTGTCAGGTCGGCGCTTAGAAAGCTCGTCAAGCCGCTGCAGAAACGCCAGAATGGGCAGATTTCACCGATTGAGGTACACCGCAGGTACACGGGCGTTGTGAATTAAATCCAAACCCCTGCAGAAGGGCTCGCACTTCCATTACGTTCAATTCGTGCCCGAAATGAAGCGGCCTCAGCGCGTCGTGCCTTCCCATCGGTTGTTGCACTTCGTGTTTTATCTCTGGCTCGGCGTGGCCGCGTCGTGCGTGATCGCGCTAGTGCTCGCACGCATCAAGCATCACAATGTCGAATTGGCCCTCAAATCCAAACCCTACTTTTTCATCTTCAGTTTTCTGTTTTTGTAGAGAGTCTCAAGCAGGTATTTGACCGACGCGCATTCCTGGATTACGGCTTCCAGCTTCGGGATCGTCGCGTTCAATTCATTTTCTTCAACAACCCCGTCCGCTAAAGTGGTTGCAATGCTCTCCAGTGCCGAACCCACATCTTTCATGAGGTTGGAAATAACCAGGAACTCTTTCTCCGAGGTCTGTTGCGGATCTGGAATCTTGAATGCCACTCTTCCCGCCTGTGATTCGAGAACATCCAGAGGTTCGAAATTCCTCAGCAGGACGCAAATCCGCGGCAGCAGCTCCCCAGGGATGGGTCGATCACCTCTAAGCCAATACATCAGAGAGCGGTAGTTCGTTCCGAGCTGCTGGGCCAGGAGCCGCGTATCGTATTCGGCTTTGGCTTCGACAATCTGGCTCAATACTACGGGTAGCGTCTTTGCAGCCACAGGTTAGTCCTTGTTCGAAAGTTTGTCAGTTCAGGAACGGCATCATTTTGAACAGTGAAAGTGTGCATTGTAGCTGAATTGCATGCTTTTCCCGTAGGCGGTTTAATAGGTCATCGAGGCAAGTGAAATTGCCGGTTTATTGAATGCGCTACATTGGCAAATTCCTTGTTGAAAGGCGAGCAGGCCCAGTCTACGATGGCCGCGTATCCCAGGTACAACGCAAGGGTTCTCTTAATCTATAGGATACAATGCGTGCGGATTCGTGGACCGATTTGGCACGAAACCTCCAGTCCGGCCGGGCCTCGGAAGAGCGAAGCTGTGTGTTCCCTGCCTCCGGAGCAGAGCTGGAGTAGCAAGGAAGTGACATATGCCCTTCATGGACCTTATCAAGAAGGCGATTTTTGAAGAGGAGCCGCAGGCGGCGCAGCAGTCTGCCAAGCCATCGCCTGGCCCCGCGGCGACGCGGCCCCGCGATCCGGCTCCCGTATACGTCCCCGTGGGCACGCGCGACAACCAATTTTACGCGCGGCTAGCCAAGCAGACCGACTTCTCCGCCGTTCCGGAACTCGCCAAGATCGAAGCTTTTGCGGCGCCACTCTCTTCGGTCATTAGTGACAAGGCGTTGAGGTACAAGGCGGCCCTTGCCACGGCGCAGTCGCAGGGCGGCTTGACGAAAGATGCGATCTTGAACGGCTTTGACGCTTTGTTGAATGTTCTGAATACCTCGGCGAACACTTTCAATAAACAAACGGAGGATGTTTCACGAACTGAAGTTGACGCGAAAATTGCGCAAGTCAGCGATATCAACGAGGCGGTCCAGCAGAAACAGAAGGAAATCGCCGATCTGCAACAGCAGGCGAAGTCCATCCAATCGCAGACCGAGGTCTCGCGCGCAAAATTGCAAGAAGCCAAGAACAATTTTGCGGCTGCGCTGGACCGGCGGCGCGCGGAGATTCAGCAACAACGTAAGGAATTTGAAACGATTTTGGGTTAGGGAGACGCCATGGCAACCACACCAGGTTCCCCCGTAATTCAGGGTTTGAAGAATTTCTGGCAGCGGCCGGAAGGGACCGTCGGGAAAGTTGTGCTGGTCCTCGGCGGAATCGCAGCAGCGTATGGATTTGTGCAGGTCCTTCCGTTCTTGATCGCGGCCGCGACGGATACGCTGCATCTTGCGATTCTAATCGGGGCGATTCTGTTGCTGATTTTCATCGTCACAGATAAGCGTGTTTTGACGCTCGGGAAGCTCATCTTTCAGAGCGTCATGCGGTATTTGACCGGCCTGTTCATCGAACTCGATCCTATCGGCATCCTGAAGAACTACATCGCGGAGATGAAAAAGAATCTCGCAATCATGGATGAACAGCTCGGCAACCTGAACGGTTCCATCCGCACACTCCAGAACCAGATCGACACGAACCAAAAAGAGGCCGAGCACAGCATGGCCCTGGCCAATCAGGCCGACAAGAAGATGTCCGCTGGCGGTCTGACCTCTCTGGATCAACAGCAGTACATGTCCGCCAAGGTCACAAATCAGCGTCACGCCGCGAGCCTGATCAACATCAACAAGTCGCTCACCGATTTGCGGGACAAACTGAAGATTTTATATGACCAGCTAATCCGCTGGAGGGCCACGGCAGAGTTCCAGGTCACCGACAAGGAAAACCGCGTTAGCGAAGAAGAGATGCGGAGGAAGGCGCTGAAAAAGGCTTACTCCGTGTTCCAGGCGGCCAAAAAGATTTTCCGCGGCGATCCGGTCGCAAACCAGATTTACGACCAAACGCTGGAATACCTAGCAGATGATGCTGGGCAAATGCTGGGTGAGATGGAAGATTTCAATCGTCTTGCTAACAAGTTGATGACCAACATGGACCTAGAAACTGGGGCGATCAACGACGAGGCCGTCAAGCAATTGACGGAATTTCAGCAGAAACTCCTGCCGGCTTCGGTGGCAGCCGTGCCGGACCAAACTTCGGCTGCGCCGGCCAACAAGAAGGACGATTACAGCGATTTGATCAAGTAATGAACGAGTGGAGGGAAGATCAATATGTTTGACAATAAAATCTCGACACCACCAACCGGACACCGCCTGAAACCGGGAGCGAAGATTGTTCTGCTCCTATTCATTGGGGCAGTTCTGTTCTTCGGATTCCGCACGGCCGTTAGCCGCGGTTGGATTCCCGCGCCGGGCATCGCCAAGGCCCTCATTCCATCGAAAGCCTCTTTGCCGGACTTGAAAGAAGCCGTCGTCGCCAACGTCGAGCCTGCGTCCTTCCCGGAAGGGGCTTCGGCTTCCGTGAAAGCGCCGCTGATTCGCACCGAAATATGGGCCTGGAACGCACAGATGAACTATATCTACGCTAATGGCGGTCCGGAGACCACGCGCAACAGCCTGATGGAAAAACATAACGTCAACCTGAAGCTGATCCGCCAGGACGACACCAGCCAAATGCAGAATGACTTGATTGCCTGTGCGAAAGAGCTCCACGACGGCTCAAGCCAGTGTTCCGCGGGCGCGAATTACGTCCTCATCATGGGCGACGGCTCAGGGCAGTTTTTCGCCGCGGTCAATCCACAGCTCAAGAAGCTTGACAATGGCGCCGGCGAATACATCGCGCAAGTCATTGGCTCAACAGGGTATTCCCGCGGAGAGGACAAGCTGATGGGGCCGCCGCAATGGAAAGCTGACCCACAGGCAGCCAAGGGTGGCCTAGTAGCTGGGGTCCTTCGCGACGGCGACTGGAATATCGCCATGAAGTGGGCAGCAGACAACCAAATCAAGAATAATCCTGACGAAAAAACTTACGACCCCGATGCTTTGAATTGGGTCAACGCGCCTGACTACATCAAGGCCGCGGAAATCTATAACGCAAATACTTGCGAAGACCGCAAAATCGTGCATGACGGCCGGCTGACTGGAGAATCCAAGAACGTCTGTGTGAACGGCGTCGTCACCTGGACACCAGGGGACGTCAACGTGGCCCACGGACGCGGCGGGCTCGTCTCCATCGTGTCTTCGAAGCAATATCGCTCGCAGATGCCAGACGTCATTATTGGGATCAAGAAATTCAACCAGGACCATCGGAATGAAGTGCAAGGAATGCTGGCGGCCAGCTTCGAAGCGGCCGACCAGCTTAAAGCCTTCCCGGAAGCGCTCAAGCGCGCCGCGGCGATCAGCGCCAAAGTCTACAACGAGCAAACCGGTGACTATTGGCTGAAATATTACCAGGGAACGCGCGAACAAGATAAGACTGGCAACCTGGTAGAGCTTGGCGGCTCCGCCGTGAACAATTTGAATGACAATTTGCTGCTGTTCGGGTTGCAGCCCGGTGCAAACAACAATTTTCGTTCCACTTACACCGTGTTCGGAAATATCGCGACTCAGCAATACCCCGAATTGTTCAAGGATGCCAACAAGATTCCTGACGTAAAGGAGATTCTCGATACCTCATACGTTTTGGGCGCCTCTTCGATGCTTTCGCAAAGCGGCGCGGAAGCAGACGTTGCCAGCTTTAGTCCTAGCGGAGATACGGGTACGGTCGTTTCGAAACGCGACTGGAGCATTGAATTCGCAACCGGCCAAGCTTCATTCACCCCAGAAGGCGAACGCAAGATGTATGAGATCAAGGACGACTTGGCCATTGCCGGCGCACTGTTTGTCACTTTGAATGGACACACCGACAACATGGGCACGCACGACGGTAACATGGATTTGGCGATGCGGCGCGCTCAGGCGGTACGGGACTGGCTGCAGCGGAAGGCTCCTGCAAACTTCCCGGACAATCGTTTCAGAATCCAAGCATACGGCGACTCCAAGCCCGTCGCATCCAACGCGACCGCCGAGGGCCGGGCCAAGAACCGCCGCGTAGAAATCATTCTGTCGGGCAAGGAATAGAAAGCAGGAGTGAATCCCATGAAGCCAGCGGCCGGAACGGTGGGAACAAGCGCAGCACCAGCCGCAAGCCACGCGACAGCTGCTGGCCGAAGTACCTTTTCGCGTGAAATTCTCGGCGCGTTTTCGCCCAACCGCGTGATTTCGAAGGCGGCGTTCCGGTTCATCATCGTCTTTCAAGTCGCCGTGCTGCTGATTGTTTGGGCTACTTCGACCTACGTTTTTCTGCCGAAACCGATGGATGTGTGGCGGGCCTTCGTTGATCTCTGGACCCATGAGGGACTCGGGCAGGAACTCATCGTCAGCTTCTTGCTCAATGTGCAGGCCATGGCCTGGGCGACGCTCATTTCGCTGGGCCTTGCTTATCTCACAGTCGTTCCCGTGTTCCAGCCTATCGCACTGGCTGTCTCCAAGGGCCGTTTCCTCGGCATGGTGGGGCTTACATTTTTCTTTACCATCATTTTTTCCAGTGGACACCGACTGAAGGTAAGTCTATTGGTCTTCGGAGTGGCGGTCTTCTTCGTGACAAGCATGATCGACGTAGTAGCGCAAATCCCGAAGGAGAAATTTGATCTAGCGCGCACGCTGCGCATGGGAGAGTGGCGCGTCGTTTGGGAAGTGATCGTCCTGGGCAAAGCGGACTCTGCTTTCGATGCCATGCGCCAGAACGCGGCCATGGGCTGGATGATGCTCACGATGGTCGAAGGCATATCTCGGTCGGAGGGCGGTATCGGTGCATTGTTGCTGAATCAGAACAAGCACTTCCGGTTAGAAGCCGTATTTGCGATTCAAATCGCCATTCTGCTTATTGGATTGTTCCAGGATTACGCGCTGGGATTGGCCAAGAAATTCCTGTTCCCCTACGCGGATTTGCAGCTTGAAAAAAGATAGCAACTCATGGATTCGTGAGGACCTCCCGTGCCCGAGCGTTGCACCTACGGCGAAACACTTCTGAAGATTGACCACGTCAGCCTTTCGTACGAAGACAAGGTCATTCTCCGGGACGTAAATGCGGAAATTCGCGATATCGTGCGAGAGGGCCGCACCCAAGGCCAGGTAGTTGGTTTTCTCGGGCCATCAGGCATCGGAAAGACGCAGCTCTTTCGCATCGTCGCAGGGCTGAATCACCCCACTTCGGGACAGGTGCTCGTCAATTCCACACTTACCCCGGTCAAGGCCGGAATGGTGGGCGTGGTGGCACAGAATTATCCTTTGTTTGAAAATCGCACGATTTTCAGCAACTTGTTGCTGGCGGCAAAACAAATGGAAAACAGTCATGAATCCGCGCATGAGAAGGTGCTTAAGTACCTGCGGCGTCTGGATATGGTGGATCAGGCGCAGCTTTATCCCGCGCAAATCTCCGGCGGCCAGCGACAGAGAATCGCCATCGCGCAACAGCTTCTGTGCAGCGAACATTTTCTGCTGATGGATGAGCCTTTCTCCGGCCTCGACGTCGTGATGGAGGCGAAGGTCTGCGAATTAATCAACGAGATTGCCTGCCTGGACGAGCTCAACACCATTATTGTTGTTACCCACGACGTGACCGCGGCCGCAACCGTGGCAGATCACCTGTGGCTTATGGGACGGGATCGCGACCCTGGCGGAAACTTCATCCCTGGCGCGCGCATTCAGGAGACCTACGATCTCATTGACCGTGACCTGTGCTGGCATCCGGAACTCACCAACTCGCCTAGGTTCCTCGAATTTGTGCGGGAAGTGAAAGAGAGATTCCAGACGCTATAACAAGTGTACCCTTGAATGGGATGCGCACTCCTGTTCGCCCCCTATGGCAGAAATTCGAACACGAAACAGCGAACGGCAATTATTCACTCTTAGTTGCAGGATGAGGCCGTAAAGCGCGCGCGATCAGCCCAAGTCCCCCAACGAGCAGGATCAACATCACAAGAGTATTAAAAAGGCTGGCGGGCCGAAAATAAATATGCATGTTGGCAATCACGCCGGCCAGAATGAAAAGAGCCCCAGCTGCCGTAAGGATCCAACCTACAAGGCTCCGACCGTTCCAAAATAGAATTCCCACACCGAGCAACATCGGCACCAGCGTGATGCCGAACGTATTTGCCCCGTAGAAACTCCAATACGAACCAACTACGCTGACTTGATTCGCCAGGAAGTATCCTCCCATGCAAGCCATGACGAAACCGATCACGAAATGACCCAAGCCTCCCGGCGTACCACCCACATCACCCAAAGAACGCGCTTCCATGGTTGGAGAATATCAGATTCTGGGGCTTGAAATTTCGCGAAATCGTTCAGTGGTCGATTCCGCGACAACGCGAATCACAGTACGGAAATCATGACGGGAACCAGCACGTAGAAGGTGAGTGACGGATTTGAGGCTATGACTTTGACTCTCTACTTGCAAAGTAAACGCAGAAACGTTATGTGGTTATATCGCCCCTCCGAAGCTAATAGAGGGCCAGTTGTCACAATTCGGAGGAGAAGCAATCAACGAGGGGCAACGCATCCACTTGCAAGCTTGCAGCAACTCTCGTTAAAAATCAGTTGAAATACAGCCTCGTCCGAGGTCTGTGACCCTGCATATTCCTTCGTGTACGTGTCGGATCGTCGAGATCCGACAAAAGCATCTACACAGGATTGGAGTCGAACCCCTCAAGGGATTGATACTACGTAACTTACTGATTCTACGAAAAAGCAAAATGGAGAAAAACTATAAAAACGTCGAAGCGAGGTACACGGCGGATACACGGACTAAAACCGATCAGCGAGCCTGTAAGCCGAAATCTTCGGGGAGATTCGTATTACAATAAGAATCAACAAGCGCAACTCGTCAAAGAAGTCAATTTGGGCAGCCAAGACAGGTTTTGTGTCACAGTTATTGTACAGTCTCCTGCGAAGGGGAGGCGAATCGCAGTACTTTCCGAAACTAGCATTGCATAGAGCGACCTGAAGCCCAATCAATTGGACCGAATTTTCTTTCACTCGGATGGAACCGGACGAGCCGAGGGTCGCGGGTTCGATCCCCACCGCCCCTACCAACCATCCCATTTGCTGAGAATGACTTAGCGCTTTCGCGCGGCGACAAAAGGCGGCAACGAGAAAAAAAAACGAGCCTCGAGGGTGTGTTGGCGATCACACGAAAACATAGTTTTTTGAACATTCGCCGGGAATCTGTCGTTTCCCATCGACCTGTTTGCCGGGGAAATCGCGCAACGAATCGCCCTCAGTAGCCGCAAACAGCGCAACTTCGCACCGGCGGCGTGATCGGGTGGCAACCATGATCCGTCACGCGAGCCCGGAGAAGTGATCGTTCGGCGCGTCCTGGGGCCTGGATGATGATCTTATCTCCCTCCAACTCCGGCGAGCGTTCAGAAAAATACGGATTCTGATGATCAATGACAAGGTGGCGCCTATGGGTCTCGCGAACAAGAAATCAATTCAATTCCAACGCAGAAGCACTGGCTAATTCTTAGAGGTTAAGGATTCTGTGACCATCAGCGACTTCGCGGCAGGCATCCGTGAGGCAGCCGGAACGTAGCCGATCGATCTCCGCAGTGCTCAGTTTCCAATTCTTTGCATGTGCAAGTGCGGAGGCAACCGCCTGCTCCAATTGGGCTGCCTGCTGAACTGGATTTGTGCCCGCGCTGAAGTTCATTGGAGCGACTTGCAATTCAGATGCACGATCGTGCCAGGCAGTCCACAAAGACTCGAGGCGTTGCCAAGGGAGGTCCTGGCAGGAAGGCCAGCCGTGCTCGCCCAAAAACAATGCCGCCTGTGTGACCGTGATTGGATTTGGTGAGTTCAGCGCCTTGCTTATAACAGGAAGGAGTTCATCTGAATAGCGCACTGCGTGTAATGACCGAAGCACTTGGCCGCCACAATCGTCCTTCCTGTCCCACAGCTCCGAGCTAAGGAGCTTTCCGGCGGTGGGGTCGCCTATTCGAAACAGATATCCCAGTAAATCGGCCTCGACATCGGCAGCGCAGCCCGGCTTCCCCGTCAGTTCTATCAGCCAAGCTTTGACCGGCACGGCCAGATTGCGGCTGGCTGCGCGCAGAATCACCGCGGCAACGCGCTGGGACTGCGCCCAGTCCTGACGCACCTTGGGATCACTGAGCTGCTCCTTCAGAGGACTATCAAGCTCAGTATGTTCCCCTTCTTCCATAAGCAGGATGACGTTTTTGTTAGTCCTAAACTGCGAGCGCTGAATATCAGCGAGAATCGCCGAGCGACATCCTTCGGGCGCATCTTCGCACCAGAGTTTGTATGGCTCAATGCCGTCAAACGATGCCCCTGCCGTCCCGCTGTCGCTCGCCAGAGAGCGAATGATCGGTAGAAGCAGTTGATGTGGCATCGTTTGGCGCGCCATGACAACGAATTGAAGCCGCTGAGCGTGGGTCAACTGATTTTCAGCAGCAAGAACGTTGAATCGAAGCTCAGAAAGGATATCGGGCGATAAAGGCTTGGTGCGATAAGACACTTCTGCGTCGTACCACGCCTGATAAATGGCTGTAGAGCGCTGGGGTCCCGACCGTTTAGGGATGCTAGCTACGAGGAGAGCGTTGGCCTGTTCGAAGTATTTCTCGTGAAGATCCGACCGGCGTTTTGCTTTCGCATTCCACTCGGGCTTGCTCGCGTCATCGGTCGGGTAAGGTGGTAGAACGCCGAGATCTTTCCTGGTGTGAAGGTCGGCCAGGAGTTGCGGAATGGTAGAAGGGACGTTTGTGGATGGATCCGAAAGCGCCGCTTCAAGCTCAGGAATGCAGGAATGATGACTTCGAGTTGGGAGGACTCGCGCAGAGTGGAGGCTACCAACCATTCGGGTCCAGCTGTTTCAGTCCGTAGGAGATAAAGGTGCAGAAGCTTGCGTATGGAAGCTACGGTGTCCAAACGGCCCAGGCGGCCAATAGCACGATCTGCCGCGCCAGGCTCTGCACTGTTCAGTTCAGACTGAATGCTGTTGAGTTCTGCGGCGGCCCAAGCGGGATCAGGTGGCAAAATGTCAAACTCGATCTCGTTGGATTCGAGTGTGAGATGCTCAAGTCCCCCGCCTTCTTCCGCGGTCTTGATACGCGAGACTTCATTGCTGGTGATATAGACGGAGTAATGACCGGCTTTTTCAAGCCGGTATAAGCTGCACAGATCGATCTGCTGGGTTGTCGACTGTGAACTCAGCACTCCCATGCCCCCGATAATCGAGCCCGCCCACCCGTGCTCGAATCTCAGCACATTGAGATCGAGCACTCCATCCGTGGGCACAATGTGAATTTTGATTCCTTGCAATGCCGAATTGGAGCTCCGCTGATACTTATCCTTGGCTGAACTGGAATACCAGATTTCTAAGAGAATCGATTCGCCATGATGGTAAGCGGGAGTCTCCTTGACAAAACGCAATTGGAATGCGAGGTCCTGAGGATTCGAGGCCATCGCACGGGAGCCGAATAACAAAGAAAGGAGTGCGAATGTGAGAAGCAAGCGGCACAACTTGCACCACCCATCTCGAGCGAAGCCGAATAAATAAGCGGCTCGCAATAGCGACTGCAGGTTTAGATGCCGATTTCCTCCCGTCGTTTGCATGGGACATGGAGAGGCTTTCGCCGTGACAGTGGGAGATTCTAACAAACTAAAGGGCAGCGTTCTAATCAACTGAACTGCTCCCGTTGCCACTGTTTTGATCATGAGTTATCCAAGTGTTCCGCGCCTCTGAGGATCGCCACCCGTGTCTCACCATCGACAGCGATTCTAGATTCCCTTCCCAGCGCACATGCTGAAGTGAGGGTTTTGGGCTTGTACCCCACGTCCTAGACAGCGGATGTAGTTGTCTCGCGTGTACTTCCGGAATTCTCGGGGCGGCAGAAGGCGACAATTGGACTTCAAAAACGCCAAATCATTTGCTAGGAGCAAGGCAGCAACATCCCAAGTGTGCCTTGCCGGCTGCAAATCATTGCAAATTCGATGGGCGGCCGGGTTCGGTCTCTACCGCCCCTACCAAAAGTTTCCTATTTACGACGGTTTAGAAATGGTATGCCGACTCTTCCACTCCACTACTAATCTCTCAGCCTCAAGAATCTGGTCGGCAGTCATGTGGTCTTTGGCAAAGGGCAGGTTTGGGTTTGATTCGCCAGCCAAACTGAACCACATGTAAGCCTGAACGTAATCTTTGGGGGACTCCATGACCATCCAGATAGAGCAATCCCAAATGGTTTCTCCCCTGCCCTGCGCCCCCGAAATCTGGAACGTGCTCAGCAGCTTTTCTGTACCACTTGGCGGCTGAGGCGTAGTTCTGGGTTACACCCTCACCGTCCTCGTACATTTGTCCCAGTGCGTTTTGCGCGTCGGGGTCACCCAGTTCTGCCGACTTTCTGAACCACTTCAACGCTTCTGGAAAATTGGTCTTCCCAAACCAGCCCTGTTCATACGCACAACCCAGCCACATTTGAGAACTCGCATCACCCTGTTGCGCCTTTGACAAGAGTGCTCTTTCATCGACCTCTGTCCATTTTGGGGATTGAGAGTTGGATTTCAAAGCACCTTGTTGCGTTGAGTTTACGGTTTGCGGCAAAGCTGGTGACCACTGCACAAGCATGGGAAGGATAATAAACGAAAGGCGCTGTCTCATAGCCATGACTGTCTTATGAAATGCTACACCTAGTCGTCTCGGTTGAGCTAGGGTAGACGCGATATGCGCGAAGCTCCCGGTAAGCGCACCAAGGCCGGAATTGCCGCGCAATTGCCGCGCCCTTGACCCTGTCGCCACGCGGCGCTAGTCTGCAAATAATCGAAAGAGGACGACACCATGAAACACCAAATCGCAAGACCCGATCTCCGTGCTCCCTGTAGGATTATCTGCCTCGCGTGTATTCTGCTGTTGTCTATTCTGTCGGTGACGGCCGATGCTCAGGTTGAGCTGCGGGCGGATAGGCAAATCTTTTTTGAAGCCACACACGGTACGCAGACCATAAAAAAGGGGCCTGGAAACAAACTTTACGTCCTGACTCGATCAGTGAAGCCGCCCAGCTCGCTATGGATATCGGATTACTCCGGGTCGTCCATGCGTATGCTTCTCAGCGGTGGATCGGAGCCCACAGACCTTCGTTTCCCGAAGGATCTTGCCGTTGACCGAGATGGAAACGCGATTGTCGTGGACGCGGGTTTGATAAAGACTTTTTCCCTCGATGGAAAGCTGCTCAGTTCCTTTCCGTCAGATAGGCCGCAATCCGTAGGCGTTTTGAGCGACGGCAGGATCCTTGTCAGCGGGTTGCCGAAAGACGGCTTGATCTTCGTCTATGATCGTAAAGGAAATCTGCTTGGGCATATCGGCGAACTCGTAAAGGTTGAAGATGCCCCGGGTCCCGGCTTTAACGCGGTGCTCAATGCCGGGAGTATCGTCGTAGATGACGACGACAACATTTATTACGTCTTTCGCTTCTTGCTCGCGCCTACGGTTCGGAAGTATACGCCAGAGGGAAAGCTGCTAGCCGAATGGCATCCGCAAAGTGCCTATTTGGACCAAGCCATTGAACAGGCCAAAAAAACATACGAAGCGAACAAAGTAAATGGAGCCCCCGGAGGGAATCCGGTATTGACCGCTGGAGCGTTTGACATCGAGACGAAAACACTTTGGGTAGCTTCGGGACCTCATGTCTTGCAGCTCGATAGTTCAGGCAAGACCATTCGGAGTTTCGAGCTTTTGCTTCCGGAAGGAGGACCACCACTTCAAGCGGAAGGGCTTCTCGTGGACGGCGATTTCATTCGTGCCGCAGGGCCCCTTCATGGAACTTTCGAATTCTTGAAGCCGCACTGACCCAGTATCTGTAAATTCACTGATCATCGGGAATCAGCCTTAGGACCGGCTGCCAAACCCCTGGTAAGTTCGCGAAACCGAACATGTGGCCTTTCACGGTCCACAAACGGAGTTGAGGGAGAGCGCCTCTCGAATTGGACCTAAGGGAGTTTTTGCGGACTGAAAAATACGTGGAATGGAGTCGAACCCACGTCCGAACCGCGTGTTTCGATCAGAACGTGATAGCTGGAATTTAGGGCTCGTGGTACACAATAACGATGGCTAAGACTGTCTTGCAATGACTTAGGATGCCGTCCGTGCTCTTGTAAGTCGCTGCAAGTACTTATGAATCGCTCACTGTCACTGAAGTGGCCTCGATTTGAGATTTCCCACAACGAGACTTCTGGACCGCGGTAGTCTTCGAGTACGCCGTCGCTCAGGAACAATAGCCTTTAACGGCAACAAATGAGAATTGAGCACCATCGATCACGTGGATGCGGCCGAAGGTTCGCAAGCGCCGGTATGTTTTTGAAGGCTGTTCTAAATCAATATTAAGGGTCATTTATGCGAGTGATTATTCGATCTCAATGCAACGATTGGATCAACGCGCATTGCACGCTGTGCCAGAACGATGCAACCCGCCACTGCGGCGGCCACGAGTAGGATGGCCACGCCCGCGAAGGTCGCGGGATCATTCGGGCTCACGCCGAAAAGCGAACTGCTCATCAAGCGCGTCAGAGCGAATGCGGCCGCAAGGCCGAGCACAACCCCGATGCCTGCTAGCCTGAGAATCTCTCCAACAATTACTCGGAGCATTTCCTCCGGTTCCGCGCCGAGCGCCATGCGAATACCAATTTCAGGCGTTTGCTGCTCCACAGAGTACGAAATCACGCCGTAAACACCTATGACCGCCAACAGGAGAGCCGCGACCCCGAAGCCCGCGTAGAGGGCGACTACCCAGCGGTCGTCAGCCAGCGAAAGCGAGACAATTTGATCCATTGTCCTTACCTGATTTAGGGGCAGATCGGAATCGACCGACTGCACCGCTGCGGATATCTCCTTGAGCAAGATACTTGGATTACCGCTTGTGCGGACGGCCATCCACACAATGGGTCCAGGGGCCTGCCAAAAAGGAACATCGATTTCGGGGACATCCGTTTGCCGTGGACCTTGATTGCGCACGTCGTGGAACACGCCTACGATTTCGCGTGCGACTTGCGGACCCCACTTCATCGCCACAGCATCCAGTTGCCTGACCGAAACCTGTTGCGCGATCGGATCAGCGTTCGCCAGGTAGCGTCGCACGAATGCCTCATTGACGACGGCCACCGGAGCGCCTCCCGCAACGTCTTGGTCGCTGAAGGCGCGCCCTCGGTCGATACGAATTCCAAACGTCTGGAAATATCCAGGGGTGACGACGTTTAAACCCACGACAGGACGCGACCCAAGCTCGCTCGCAGGCCGACCTGCAATGCTGAAGGGCACTTGCAAGGCGCGACGCATGGGCAAATTGACCGAGACCCCGGTGTGGATCACTCCGGAAACTGCCGCAACACTTGAGAGGATCCGACGATAGTAGGCAGTGATCTGCGAATCGTTCGCGAAACTATGTGGGAGGGTCAGGAGTCGAAAAGTCACAACGTGGTCTGTGCGCACACCTCGGTCTGGGCTGGTCAAATTCCAAAAGCTCCGAACAGCAAGTCCAGTCCAATTAGTAGGCAAAAGGCAAGGGCGAATTCCAAAACGACCAACACGCGGCGAAGGCGGCGACTCCCCGGGGCCAAAGTCGAACGGCCGCCACCTTTGAGCGAGTTATTAACGTTCAGAGAGGAGGCTTGCCAAGCTGGCCCGATGCCAAACAACGCTCCGATAAGATTGCTGCAACCAGCATGAAGAGCAGCACGGGTAGGTTCAGACGGATATCGGCTTCAGACGGGAGCGTATCGACGGGAATCATTACCAAAATGCCCTTCAGGATTAACTTCGCGATTCCGATCCCAGCCGCTCCACCAACAATCGCCAGCATTAAGCTCTCGGTGAGAAATTGGCGAAGGACTCGCGTACGGCTCGCACCTGCTACCAACCGGATGACGATCTCTCTTTCTCTCGTGGCGGCACGGGCAAGCATGAGATTAGCCACATTCGTACAAGCAATCAGCAACACGAAGCCGACTGCGCCTAAGAACAGCCATAGCTCGGTGCGCGTGGTGGCCGGAAGGAAGTCGTTGTGCATCGGCTCGACACTCACACTCCAATTCTCATTCGAACGAGGATGCATGGCCGCGATGCTTTGTGCCACGACGTTCATGTCCGCCTGGGCTTGTACCAGCGAAACACCCGGCCGCAATCGCCCCGTAACGAAGACAGAATGATGTTCGTAGTCGATCTCATCGCTCTTGAACGCGAGCGGCACGGTAAGATCGTCAACGCCGCGATCGGCAGTCCCCGGAGGAAGCATCCCCACGACGGTGTAGAATTCACCATCGAGTCGAATCTGCCGCCCTACAATGCTACCGTCGGCGGCAAACCGTCGCACCCACAGCTTGTGGGTCAAGATGACGACGTGATCCTTGCCTACTTCGCCCTCTTCAGGCAGGAAGTCACGGCCCAAGAGAGGACGCTCACCTATTATAAGATCCGATAAGCGTCTGGCGTGACCCTCAAGGAATACACTACTTCAGGAGCAGCGCCCGGTGACGCCAAATTGAACTCCGTCTCGGCCCAAGCATAGATGTCCTGAAATACTGAACTGTTATCCTTCCAATCGTAAAACTCGCCCACAGTCACCATGTTTTTTTTTGCCATTTAGTTTGGACCATAGCATCACCAATTGGTCTGGATGTGGATAAGGCATCGGCTGCAGCAAAGTGCCATAGACAATACTGAAGATCGCGGCACTCGCACCGATGCCGAGTGCTAGAGTGATGACCGCCACGACGGTGAAGGTGGGCGATTTCACGAACATTCGGAGGGCGTAGCGAATATCGTCCATCACGTTGGACATGTACTCACTTCCTTCAAGTGGCCAAGACTGCCTCTAGCGACTCCAGAGGCAGGAGCCAAAATTTCGCTCTGGCTCAAGCCCGTCGACGAATAGGAGCTCTCTCCGCCACATGCCAACGCCGCGACTACCGCGAGGAGACGAACGTCGTCTCCACGTCGTTGACTCGTTCTTCAGTGATGGACACGAATCGGATCTTGGAGAAGTCCACACAGCCGCACGTCAGCTTCGCAAGTCAATTTACGTTGCGGAGCGACCTCGATTCAGAACCGTTTAGGGAAATTTGTAAGCCGTACACGGCGCCGTTGCCATGCTTCATAAACTCAATCCAGCTGTTTTGCGCCTCTGAGAAGGCAAACCTGGCCCCGTGGACCTGAACCAACATGGACTTTTGTTTTCCCGGAACTTCGATCGCAAGCCGTCCGTCTTGAGCCGTGACCACCACCGCTAGTTTGTTCGGCACGTCCGTTGAGTACACCCCAACGTAAAGGTGGAAGGTTTCCTTCCGTATCTTTGCGGGGGCAAAGGGTTGACTCAAGGGTTGAACGAGGGGAGGAGTAGTTATGGTTCGACCTAGCTTACCTGTGGCCTCCAATCTGGCCTGTTCCTGAGATACAGGAACTCTCGCCGAAGAGTTAGGTTCGGAGGGCATGGGCTTTCCGGGCCATGGGCGGTCTTGCTCCGAGGATTTTCTTCGAGCATCCAATCTGGCTTGTTCCTGAGATACAGAATCCTTCGCTGAAGAGATAGGCTCGGAGGACATGGGCTTTCCAAGCGATGGACGGTCTGCCTCCGAGGAATTTGCTCGGGGTTCTATGGCGTCGGATTGTGTCCTTGGGTGCCCGCTCGGTTGTGTTGGGGGCACATTGGGAGCGCCCGCCGGAAGTTGGGCATTGGAGCTGGCTGCGGGCTCAAAGCTGACCGAAGGTAAATGGACGGAATGGATCCTACTGTGGCTAAGAGCGAGAAGCACTGCGGAACACGCAATCAGTGTCAGAACTGCTCCCCCAATCAAGGCGCTCTTTCGAGGCTTGAAACTCTCCAACGTATAGAAGGCGGGAAAACCGCCTACACTGGCTGGTACGCTCGCACTCTCTTCTTCTTCCCAGTATTCCGAGCGCATCGTCCACTGTCGCACGAGCGAGATGAACGCGTCCGCCACGAGTTCCGCGCTTGCCGCCCTTCCTTCGACATGGTCGAAGATTGACAGCATCTCTTCTGCGAAGCGTTCGCGGAAACGTGAGGGATGGAAACGAAGTAGCCCACGATAGAAGAGCCGAAGCATTATGCCCTCCTTGGCTTGGCAGGCTGCAAGCGCAACTTACCTTCGCGGACTACGCGTTCGAGGCGCGCCACTTCGCCAGCAAGGACACCACGGCCCCGCGAAGTGAGTCGGTAGTAGCGTCGTCGCGGATCGTCATCCTGGGCACGGTGGCCAAGCTCCTGGATAAACCGTCCCTCGATCAACTTCTGCAGATTGTCATAGAGCGTACCTGGCCCCAACTTGTACTGGCCTTGTGACTGTCGCGATACTTCCTGCATGATGCCGTAGCCATGCAGATCATCACCCGCAAGCGAGAGCAGAATGTGCAGCGTCGCAGAAGACAATGGAAGAAACGAGTTCAGGTCCTCTTTCATTGGTCGGAGTCCGTTATATCGCCCTCCGAGTGATATGTCAAGGCAGCCTTGACCGAGAACCGCGCCGCGGAGACACCGAAGCCCCAAACGGGGTTCGAGGAGAACAAGTAATGGCAACACAGCACTTCCTCGAAGCGGACTGGGGAATATCCGCAAACTCAATGTCCAAATGCTGCCGATTCCTTTCACCTTTCTTCTGGGAACGATAGTCGCAATTTGACGACATACGGATCTGTGCTGTCGTTAGACTGTGACGTTCGGAAAGTGCCTAGAGTTGCGGGAAATCCGCCGCTAGCTTCGCCAAAGAAATAAGCCTCGTCTTGCAACCCAGCAATCACTCCGTTGCCGCGTTGGATACCATACCCCTCAATGGCATCGGTTCCCAAGAAAGTCGAGAAAAGCAATTGGCCGCTCTCGGGGTTAAGCATGGCGAGAAAAGCCTGCGTAGCTTGACCACCGCGATGCCGGAAGGCGTCGACCGTGGTGGGGAAATCAGGTGAATCGGAATGGCCAGTGAGCAGGAGCATGTCGCTTTTGTTAACAGCCAGGCCTCGAACCTCATCAAAACCTGAACCTCCAATAGCAAAATCTCGTTCAACAGAACCGTTCGCCGCTAGAACGACAATCCATCCGTTACGATGCCCCGTAAAGCCGGCTATGGCCGGCGATTCTGTCCAGCCCGCTGCAATAGTTTTGTCCGTGGGCGTCACTCCAACTGTCAGAAGCTGGTCAGTTTGTTTGCCTCCCAGGCGCTTCGCCATCAGAAGCTTCTTGCCGGATGAATCCAGCTTCGCCACGAAACCATCGGTGCCGCCCAGTGGCGAATTGTCAGGCCAAACAGCAGAACTGGTGTTGCCAGCAACAACCAGGTTCCCTTTGCTGTCGATGGCCATTGCGTTGATTGCCAAGCTTCCTCCGCTCCCAAGGTAGGTCGCGTAAACCATCTTCCTCTTGGCTCCGAAGCAGGCGAGAAAACCGCTGCCTCTGCCGGTAAACTCCGTTTGCAAAGCATCTTTTGTGACAGGAAAGTCGTGGGAGGTCGTCCATCCGGCAACCCATATGAATCCGCTCGAAGTGCCAGCCATCCCAGTGACCGTTTCATCTCCTTTGCCTCCCAGAAAAGTTGCGTAGGGAATTTCGCGACCGTCATCGCTAACCAGGACGAGGAACGCATCCCCTGCCCCGCCAGGCGTGCCTCCCTGAAATTGGCGCTGTTGCGCGTTCCGCGTCACTGGAAAATCCAGAGCCGTTGTTGATCCAGCCACCCATATCTGACCGTCGGGCCGGAGAGCAGCGGCGGTGGAAAAGGTCATGCCGTGGCCACTGATAATGGTTGAGTAGACCAACGAACTCGCATCCGGCGCTAGCTTAGTAACGAACGCAGCCCAAGACAGATTCTGCGCTTTCCTGTGACTGGTCGTGGCCGGAAAATCCTCCGAGTAAGTGCTGCCGACTACGAAGGCGTGCCCCGTTGCGTCCACGGCTAGAGCGGCTGGAAGATCCTTTGAGCCGCCACCAAAGCGCACCGCATACACGACAATTGAGTGGTGCCCCGCGCAAACAAGCACACTAAAAGTTGCGGTTAAGAGCCCGCACACAAGGAGACGTCTCGCGATCATTACGAGCCTGGTGGCTTCGGAGGAGGTGGCGGCGGGGGCGGCGGACCGGGGAGGGGAGGCGGAGCCTCCAGAGGGCTGAGCTTCTTCTGCGCGGTTGTCCGGTGCTGTTCCTGCTGTTGATTCATTGCCATAACTTGGTCTACGAGCGCATCTGCCTTGTGAAGGAGAGCCTGCGAATCCTGATCGGTCTTCGCCAGTTCTGCTTCCATGCGATAGAGAAGATTCAGCATTACTAGGGGTTGGCTCGACTGAGTGTTATTTTGGATTGCCCGGTTGAGTAAATGCACTGCGGTCTGGATTTGAGGTTCAAATTCGCTTCGCAGAGACTCCCGAATCCCCTCGTCACCGATTCGCGCAGCATTTTCCAGCCGAATGTTCCGTTTACGCTTCTCGGCCTGAATGTCAAAGTGGATTTGCATCGCCGCAATGGTACCGGATGCAGTGAGGGCATCACTGTCGTTCGGATCGTTATGAAGAAGAATGGCGAGAGTCTTCTGCGAGTCCTGAGCCCGTCCGTCCATCGCATAAATCGCTGCCAGATCCCAAAGAGCGAGTCTACTTTCCGGCGACTTCCTGAGGATATCCTTCAGGGTTGTCTCGGCAGCATCAATTCGTGTTCGAGCCTCGGGATCGTGCGGGTCGTGCATGAACCAGTGCGCCTGGGCATTGGCTAAGTGCAACTGAAGGATTAGCGAGTCCGGCGATTGGCTGACGGCTTCGTTGAAGTATTTGACCGACTGCCCGAAGTCCTCTCGCTCGTACGCTTCAATTGCGAGCTGGGCAGGAACCGAGGGTTGGCTGGAAGATTGGGCGCACTTGCCTGCTACATTTCCCGCCGCAAGCAGGCAGGAACTTAGAAGGAACACGCAAACTAGAACTATATATCTAGGACTTAATTGCATTTTTCTCATGTGAACCTCGCTTCTTTTTGAAGTTGTATTGGATTGGTTCCGAGCTATCTCCGGTTCGGTGGAGGAGGCGGGGGCGGGGGAGGAGGAACCCGCAGCTTTTGTATACGGGGTTCCGGCACCGCGCTCATCCACAGAAACGTTCTACGACCCGATGAAAACAACAGTGCAAATAACGTCGATGCGCCCAGGATCAGGCAACATTTGTGCCAAGCGCCCAGACCTCTGCCGCGTAATGATGAGAACGAGATCAGGGCACGGATTCGACTCTCGAGCGTTGCACTCTCAGAAATGCCCAAGGCAGGAAGTGGAGACGCCGAATCTCTTAGGGCCGCCGCTACGTCCAGAAGACAGCGCGCGTAGTCTGTTGCAGGAAGTATCTGGCCGCTTACACGTGCGTCACAGGCCATCTCCCTGGTTTCTGCGAGCTTGCTGCGGAGCCAGTACGAAAATGGATGGAACGCGAGCGGGACCAGCATGAATTCGGACAACAGATGCAACAACATATCGCCGCGCTGGACGTGGGCGAGTTCATGCGCGACCACGGATACAAGCACTTGGCGGCTTGGGGGGAGGAAAAAAGCTGCTGGAATAAGGATGAAGGGATGCCTCACACCACAGGTAAATGGACCCCACGCCGACGTTGATGGTCCCGTTGAGAATACCTGCGCCCGATGTCGCTTCATGCTCAGAAGCAAATTTTTCGGAAGGACAGATTCAAGAATCCCCGGATCAACTCGAATCGCTCGACGCCTCAATCGCTTGGCAGCAACTCCCCCGTGTAATAGGAGAAACGCGCGATACAACGCAGGCGCTAAGAACGCCAGAACCAGTAAACGCATCCCGCCCGGGCCATTCAGGCGGGCCGGCACACCGATCGCCAGACCACTGCTCATTGTTTTAGAATCGCCCCACAGGCCGAGAAACGCTCCGAACGGAGCAAGAAACCCCAGGCTGAGCGCCGCCAGCCACAGCCTGTGGCGTATGCCTGCTGCCAGGTTTGGATCAAGGCGGAGGAACAGCCAACAACAGAAGAAACAGACTGGCAACGCCCAGGCCGCGTTCAAGAACCACGACAAGATGATTTGTTCGAGTGCGCTCATTGCGTCTACTTCCGACTTCGTCCGTCAGCGTCTTCGACTAGTTTTCGCAACTCCGATAGCTTTTGGGGAGATAATTGCCGTGATTTCACCATAGCCAGAACCACTTGTTCCGCCGATCCACCAAAAAGTTTATGGACAAGATCGCCTAGCGCAGTGGATGCGGCATCAAAACGCGAAATCGCAGCTTCGTAATGATACGCCCTGTCTCGCAGCTTACGACGCACGCCACCTTTGCGATGAAGAACGTTCAGAACTGTTTGAACGGTTGTGTACGCCAGCGGCCGACTGGGCGGAAGGCGATCGATTACCCCTTGGACCGTGCATGCGCCGGAGTCCCACAGAATGTCCATCAGCTCAAGCTCGGCTTCCGTGAAGCGTCCTGGTTTTGCCTTGTTAGCCATACAACGCGGACTCTAGCGAGTCCCAATGAGGTTTGTCAACTATATTTATAGGACTTCGAGAATAAAATCCGCCTCAAGGGGTTGGTTCCTGCCATGCCTTTCTCACAGCCCAGGAAATGCGAGGGGCAACATGGCACGTGAGCCCGGAGTTCCCGCCTCCCACAAAGCAGTAACGGCGAGTTCAGGACACTCTGGCGGTTCTTTCCGCACCGTTCGTCTTGCTGCTCTAAACCTGCGAGCCGGACATCTTCGACTGAGCTCCTAGCGGTTCGCGGAAAGGATCCATCGGAATCGGCGAGTACTCGACCTCGATGATCTCGAGATGCTCCGTCTTCGCTGGCGCGCGCAGGTCCACACGGTCGCCGGGGCTCGCCTTCATCAGCGCATTGGCGAGAGGCGAGCGCCAGCTGATGTAGCCGCGGTCGAGGTCCACCTCGTCGATGCCGACGATCGAGACGATGTGTTCGAGGCCGGCGGCGTCCTTGTAGGTCACGGTTGCGCCGAAGAAGACGCGCGTAGCGGCTGACCCTGGCCGCGGAGCGGCGGGATCGACGACCACGGCCGCGTCAATGCGTTTCGTGAGAAAGCGAATCCGCGAATCGATCTGGCCTAACCGTCGCTTGCCGTAGAGGTAGTCGGCGTTTTCACTGCGGTCCCCGTTACTAGCGGCCCACGCTACAACCTCCACCACCGCGGGCCGCTCGCGACTCAGTAGGAACAAATGCTCGTCTTTCAGCCGCTGCAACCCGGCGGGCGTGATGTAGTTCTTGAGTGTCGGCCCCGCTTCCTCGCGCACCGGTCCTCGGAGCGGCCGCTTTGTTCGCATTTGCCAATCTGTCATGGGATTTCGTGTACTTGTGGGTGACCCAACCTCGGAAGGTCCGCTCCTCGGTTCCGATAATTCCTCGCAAGGTAAACGTGACGTTACGCGGGCTAGACGTTGAATGATACATCGGTCTTTCCTGTGGCACTCTTAGAAAATGCGTGACCCGTCCGATTGCATATCAAGGCAAAGAAGTATGCGGTTCTCCTAAGCGATGAGCCGATGAGGTGCCCATTTCCAATGAATTGTTTGTTTTCGACCTGTAGGCTCACGCTGATTCCGGGCGGTTGGTCGGCAATCGGGAAGTTGGACCGCAGGTACTCTCGTTCGGGGTCGATCGGATTCAATGGTGTTAGAGCCGATGAGGAACCACGCCGAGAATTGTTTTGAGTTATAGGCTCAGGTGGCCGTGATCTCGGCGTCGTTCTAAGCTCAATTCCCTAACTGTAGGGCTCGTTGCTTTTTAGGTGTTTATCTTCGAGCGACCCGCATTGTGGTTCTGTTTGTTGATCGGATCTACGCGAAAACACTGCACTTCCTGGCTGAGCCAGTACATCTTGACGCTGCGTGGGCTGGACCCTCCGCGATAGACGGAACTCTGATTCAGGAGATCGTGCACAGTAAGTGGACCGGAGAAGTTGCTGTTTTGTACCGAAGCGCAGATTCCGCACAATTGCGAAATGCGCTGAACTACCGTACAATCAGATACTTGTGAGCGGTTCCCCCGCGAGGTTGGGGCCTGTAGCTTAAGAGTCTGTTGTTGATTCTGCGTTGCTTAGGTCCATTTTCAGGCCCTTCAAACCCGCCTTCTTGTACACAACTTGTACACAAATCGTTGACCGCGGGATGCACTTCAGGTCGGCGCTTAGAAAGCTCGTCAAGCCGCTTCTGAGTCTGCGCTGTTTGTTTGCTGGAAACTTGAGCTTGACCTCTCATTTCGATCACAAAGGGAATCATCCCACCGGCTTTTCGTAGGGGAATTCTGGAGCGGAATAACTTCCGGTTGGGCCGTTAATTCGGGAGTGGCCGCAAGCGCATCCGCGAAGCCGACTAGGAGGACGCATTTTGATCAAACTCTTATCTAAAGACCTTGCCCATCAGGTGCTGTGGGGTTTCTTCAATGCAGTATCCAAAGCACTTCTCATGCTAGCCTATTTCCCATGCAGCGGCCTCTACAGCACATGCTTCTGGTGCCCCTAATACTGACGAGCACCGCGAGTGCGTATGGACAAACCATAGATCTCGCCATGCGCAGGCAAATCGATCAGGCCACCCAACGATGTCTCCAAACCGATGGCACACCCTCGGCATCTGTAGCAATCGTAGTGGACGACCATCTTGCCTACGCCAACGCGTTTGGAGAGGCAGTGCTGACGACGCATCTGCCGGCCTCAACCGCGACTCGATATCAGCTAGCCTCAATCTCCAAAACTTTCACCGCGCAGGCGGTTTTGCTGCTGGTGGCCGATGGCAAACTTTCGCTCAATGATCCGGTCCGTCGTTGGTTTCCCGATCTGACAGGCGCTTCTCAAATCACTGTCCGGGAGTTGCTCAACCATACCTCCGGCTACCCTGACCACTATCCTCAAAGCTACCCTGCTGGCCCAAAAGGGGCTGCGGCATCGCCAGATCGCATCATCAACGAATGGGGACACCATCAACTGCTCTTCTCACCGGGAACACAATTCCACTACTCCAATCTGGAGTATGAGATCGCGGGGCGGATCGTTGAAAAAGTTTCTGGCGAGCCGCTGTTCCAGTTTATGCAGGAGCATATCTTCGGGCCGCTCCAAATGACCTCGACCATGGACTTGGATACGATTCCGGACGGTAGTACAGCACTGGCAACCGGCTATGTCCAAAATGCGCTTGCTCCATTGCAGCCTGCGCCCTATGAGGGACCGGGGTGGTCCTTTGGCTCAGGGCAGGTCGTGACTACGGCTGAGGACGTCGCACGTTGGGATGCGGCTTTCCTACAACACCGCGTACTTCCCGAACGGGAAGCAGCGGAAGAAGTAACGATGGCGCGGCTTGCGAATGGCGGGACCTACCCATCCGCGCTTGGTTTATTTGTTTCCCGGGAAAATAGCCCAATCCGTTACTACCACACTGGGGAGGGGCTTGGATTCGAAGCGATCAATCTCATCTACCCCGAAGCCCACATGGCATTTGTCGTGCTGACAAACACAAATGCAAAAGCAACGTATCTCAAGATTGCCAACCAACTCACCTATTTGCTTGTACCTCCCAACAAAGACGAGATATTCGCTCGTAAAGTATTTGCAGATCTTCAGAATGGACAGCCGGATAGGTCGGTCTTCAGCGAAGACCTCAACAAGTACATGAATGATGCGATGCTTGCGGAGTATAGATCCAGCCTGGGTTCACTTGGACCCGTACAGAGTTTTACGGGGACAAGCGCGCACGTGACAGACGGCCTTGAGACCAGGGACTACAACATAACGGTCGGTGGCCACTCACTCAAGCTGCATTTGCTGCTGCTGCCGGACGGACGATTGGAGGACGCGGCGATTACGGGTGCTTCGACGGACTGAGCATTAGAAGTGCGCTCGATTAGGTTCCGCTAAAGCGCGCTTGTCATCTGCAATTGGCGAATGCCCGTCATTTGCCCACAATCGGCCCGCTACGCGGTTGTGAGTGTAAACGCCTGATAACAACAGTTAGGAATCCCCGCTCGACAGAAGCGCTCGAAGTCGTTTCGTCGCAGCAACTTGGCCATGCTTCCCCTTGGCTTGCTTTAGACCGGGAATGTCCCGATCCGCTTCTTCCCAGACACCTGAGTTGCAATCTCTTCGCCGTTCAAGGGATGGGTCTTTCTTCAGGGCTCATTCGTAGTACCGATATGATAGGCCACTCGTTCATGACGTGGGAGGCGAGCGTGAGCGTGGAGAGCGAAGTTGCCCAGCTTCGACGCGGCGACCTCAACGCGCTTTCTGCGCTGCTTGTAATGCGGTATCAAAATCGTCTGTACCGATACTGGAAAAGCAATCCTGGTCCCTGAGCTAGAGCGCACTCAGATCCTGCATTGCCTTTCCGTAGGAGGTTGACATGCATGACACAAAGGAGCGGTTGTCTCTGTTTTGGATCTTCGCGTTATTGAACTACCTGTACGCGGACGTGCTTGCCCTGTTCGCTTTCGTTGGCTCGCCGAATTCAGCCCCACACCTCCCACAATGGGCTCTGCTGGGTTCAGCGGTCTTGATGGAAATACCCATCGCCATGATTCTGGCGTGTCGACTGGTTCCGTTTAGAGCGAACCGGCTGGCGAATATCATCGCGGGTGGCATTATGACCCTTGTAAACGCTTTCCTGACCTTCGTTCTGCCTCTGACTAACGGTGACTTTCGGGATCCCGTTTATCCAGCGTACGTGTTCTTCGCGACGATCGAAACTGTATGTACCTCGGTCATCATCTGGAGGGCGTGGACTTGGTCAGGGGTTGAAGCGACCAGTTAGTTCGGAGGGGGTTATCGCCAATCCGAAATTAGGCTGCCTAGCGCGCTCGCAACAAAATTCGCTCAAATGAGGTCAATGTGAAAAGAGAACGCCTAACACAGATCGTCCTGGTGATCGTGGGGCTGTTCAATCTGGCCCTAATTTATTTTCTATATATGGATCTGCGGCATTCCAGCTGGCTTTTGGAGCGGAAGAACGAGGTCGAGCCGATGTTTCTGAGCTTCTTTGTTCCGGTCGGGGTCTTTCTACTGATGGCCGCAAGGAGACCATCTGGGCATCGCTCGATGATTGCACTAGCAGCTTGGTGGAACATCTCCCATGGCGTGGTGATGGCTATTCAAACCGTAGAAGCCGGGATTCACGGCGTCCACAGGGACTTCACCGATGTGGTCGTTTTCATTGTGATCGGAAGCGTACTGTTAGCGCTTCTGCCAGCAAAACGAGAGCCAGTCGCGCCAGGAGTTGCGTGAACGAGCGCAGAAACCCCACACTCTGCGCGGATAACTGTTTCTTCTCGTCTTCTTTTCACGGTTTTTCCCGAGGGGATGACAGTGTAGCGCAGCGGCTCTGGGCCAGATTGGCGTTAAATCGCAATTACACTCAGAACCTTCTGAGCTTTCAGCCTGTTGGCGGGTTGTCGGCATAACCGGGTGTATGGACGTCAGAGGCCCTCAAGCATGCACCCAAACTGCACCTAAAGTGAGTTGTTATCAACTTTCGCGCAAGGAACCGAAACTAGAGGAAGACTGGCTCACCCTTAGGAGACGACTCTAGAACCATCGTCGTTGCCGACGCAGCTTCGTTTTCGGTGCAATTGCTTCGGCAGGGCTCAGAAGCCTATAATCCCGCAACGTTTTTCGCTTGCTCTCGTCAGGAGTTCACAATGAAACACCATGTCTCTCGACGCCATTTCACCAAACTTGCCATTGGCGCTGCCATTGTTGGGTTCAATCCCGACGAGCGTTCCTGGGTCACCCAGTCAAGCAACACAGCGCGCCCCTTTGATCGCGCGCCTAAGCTCGCATCAGGAGAACTGACTGCGGCGAGCCCCTCGGAAAAGTAAGTGTTGACTCCAGCAAATCTCGTTTTCAGAACGTGTTTTCCTTGCCTATCAATAAATCCAAGAGCGCTACCATCGAGACTGTAGGTGCTGGCAACACCTTGGTGATATTCGTTGATCGCCTGTGTAACTGGTCCATAAACCCGGCGACCAGTTCGATCGATCACGCTACTTCCGTACCATTTGCCGATCAATTCAGGCTCTATCACTATTACAACTCCTTCGTGGAACGGTGCGGCCATGTGGTAATGAAGCGCAATCGCAACTTGCCCATTACGGTCAATAAAACCAAACGTAGCTGGGTGCCCCGCGACACCGACCGCTGCCAAACCATCAGAGAAACCCTCAGCGAAGTCGTATTTCGGTGGAATCACCAATTTGCCAGCCTTGTCGATGTAACCCCACTTCCCGTTCGTGAACACAGCCGCCAGTCCTTCAGAAAATGCTCGTACGCCGGGACAGGTCATTTTTGTGCCGTACTGCGGCGAGATTACGAATTTTGCCCGAGTGGTCGATGAACCCGCAGCGTTCTCCAGTACAGGCACCAGCGAGCCCCTCAGAAAAAGGAAACGCATCTTCGAAAGTCGGTTGCACGACGGCAATGCCATTGGAATCGATAAAGCCGTATTTGGCATCCACCTGGACCACGGCAAGTCCCTCCCGAAACGCCGAAGCCGAGTCGAAGCGGCGGGGAATGCGGACACTGCCATTGCGGTCGATGTAGCCCCACTTGCCGTGAACAGGAATTGGATAGAGTTGTAGCGGCTGAGATTGGCCAAGCGTTGAAATAAGGCCACAGCACATCGCAACGGAAACGAGTACGTATCGGAGGACGGTCATCGGTAAAAAGCCATTGTGTGCTGCGGAAACTAACTGAGGCAACAAGGAATTTTCCAGGTTCGCCAATCAGTAAAACATCGCAATTGCGCTCAAAAGTCCAGAACGACTGGGGCCAGTTGGCGAGTTGTCGGCAATCGGGAAGTTGGACCGCAGGTACTCTCGTTCGGGGTCGATCGGATACAATGGTGTTAGAGCCGATGAGGAACCACGCCGAGAATTGTTTTGAGTTATAAGCTCAGGTGGCCGTGATCTCGGCGTCGTTCTAAGCTCAATTCCCTAACTGTAGGGCTCGTTCCTTTTTAGGAGTTTATCTTCGAGCGACCCGCATTGTGGTTCTGTTTGTTGATCGGATCTACGCGAAAGCACTGCACTTCCTGGCTGAGCCAGTACATCTTGACGCTGCGTGGGCTGAACCCTCCGCGATAGACGGAACTCTGATTCAGGAGATCGTGCACAGTGAGTGGATCGGAAAAGTTGCTGTCTTGTACCGAAGCGCAGATTCCGCACAATTGCGAAATACGCTAAACCACCGTACAATGAGATAGTTGTGAACGTTCCCCCTGCGATGTTGGGGCCTGTAGCTCAGGTGGCTAGAGCGCGCCCCTGATAAGGGCGAGGTCGGTGGTTCAAGTCCACCCAGGCCCACCATAAATCCCCCAGTGTTTATGCGGCCATTCTCGCTTTTGCCTTTCTCCGGACTTTCCCGCAAAGCCTTTTGTCAACGATTTGTCAACTTCCGGAATCGCCATATGCCGCCCCCGACGTCACCGCAGACACCATGACCTGGCGCGGGGATTCACGGACTGCTTGAATCTTGCTGACGGCCACTGCTCCACGGCACTCAAGGAACGGAAAGAACATAAACGTTCATTCCCGGCATATTGGATCGTGGAAGTCCTCCCTCCAAAACCAGCGTTCACAGATTCGAGGGGCAACCGTCATCGACACTTGCGTTATTTGGACCATAGTCCGCCTTATCAGGGACGGGTAGCCTGCGGGCAATCGTCGCTGCTGGTCTTCGAGTGGGAATGGTGCGCCATTGACAAAGACCTAGAATTGGCATAGGCTGTGACATATGCCAAGACGAATAGTCACAGCCGAAAGACACGTGAAGGTCTTTAAGAATGGGCGAAACCGGGCTGTGCGGATTCCTCGGGAGTTCGAATTCCCCGGTGAGGACGCCGTCATGCGCAAGGAAGGAGACCGGCTGATCATCGAACCTGCACCGCCCAAGTCCCTGTTGTCCGTTCTTGCCACCCTGCGCCGGCTCGATGAGAATTTCGCACCAATTCTGGATGAGCCTCCTGATCGGGTCGATCTATGACGGGCTATCTGCTTGATACCAACGTGGTCTCGGATCTGGTTCGCAATCCACAGGGCAGTGTTGCGCAGCGCATCAGGAAGGTGGGTGAAACAAAAGTTTGCACCAGCATCATTGTGGCCTCAGAGCTCCGCTATGGTGCAGAGAAGAAGGGGTCGCAGCGGCTCACGACACAACTCGAAGTGGTGCTGGGGGCTCTGCAGGTTCTTCCTTTCGATTCGCCCGCAGATGTTACGTACGGCCGGGTTCGAGCACAGCTTGAGCGGGTCGGCAAACCGATCGGCGGCAACGACCTGCTCATCGCTGCTCATGCTCTTACGCTTGGTTATACCCTGGTTAGCGACAACACAAGGGAGTTTGCTCAGGTGCGAGGCCTACAGCGAGAGAACTGGCTTCGTGCCTCTTAAAGGGAAAATACTCTTCCTATCTAACTCTGTGCAGCCCAAGGGAATGTCGACGCGCCGCGAAGGTCAAGCACTTTGCGAGCCTGCTTGAGTCTGATCGAGGAGGCTCGCGCACGCACGCAATCGGCGATGAGCACTACTACTACTATGATAGCTTTATCATAAAGTGACCGCGTAGGATTGTTCGCTAGCGAGGCCCGCGCTACAGTGGAGAGCCTCTCCTCACGAAGAAAACACTATGCATATAGCACCATAAAGGCCCCTGATAAGGGCGAGGTCGGTGGTTCAAGTCCACCCAGGCCCACCATTCAAATCACCAGTAAATACGCATCGATTCTCACTTTTCCCCTTTTCGGGGCTCTCCCTCAAAAAACCGTTTTGTCAACCGTTTGTCAACTTCACGATTGGCCGGATGGCACTACACTCAGGGCGTTAAGACCCTTCAGGTGAAGGCCGAACGGTTAGCATCGATTAGGCATTGTCGAGAATGCTGCCTGTCATGTCGAAGGACGTGCAAGGCAGCGCAAGACAATGCAAGGCCGTTCAGAGGGTTGGGGGTTCGAATCCCTCCGGGCGCGCTCAGCGAGAAATGCGATCCCACCCGACCTTCTGCTTCTTTGACAGATCGGCCGGACTGGCAAATCGCTGGCTTAGTTTCAGTTTGTCGTTGAGATTCAAGGAATTCCACGATCTCGATGTCTTGTAACCCGTACCAAGAATTGCTTTCAGTCATGGAAACGTAATAGCACGCCTGGCCCGAGCGCAAGCTGCACTCTGGTAAGTGCTTGTACTGCCTGCCCGTTGCCACGATATTCTTTGCCGAGATTTTCTACGACTAGTCGCATGAACTTCCGGGCGCCCATGAATACTTTCACTGCTCAAAAACGGGCGGAGGGCCACTGATTCGCTTCCACCTCAAGTTGACGCTGACCTCAACTCGGTTCGCAATCTTGATGAACGGAATGCCGCTATTCATGCCGTATTCTTTGCGGTCAAAGGCCATGGTCCCAATGATGTTTCCGGATGGGCTGCCGTTGCCTGAATCTGTCAGTTTCAATTTCTCTTTCTTAGTGACTCCCCGGATGGTGAAGTCTCCGTCCAGTTCGAAGGTAAGCGGACCTGTTTGCGTGATTTTTGTCGACCTGAACGTTATGTAAGGATTCTCGGCTGTGTGGCAGTATCTGTGGGTGAAAGCAGCCATTGTCCGTGAGTGAATCGAGTGGCCTTTCCCTCCGCCACGATGGTTTCAGAGCGGTCCTCGCTGTCATTAACCGGCCAATCTTTGCCCCGCGACGGCTCTATCCCTTATGACGTGAGTAGGTTAAGTCGCGTGGAAAGATTGGACCGGTTAATAAGCCGTTAACCAGCCAATCGACCTGTCTTTTCTAGACTTAGCGGTGAGGTCGCGATTGGCCGGTTAACGGAACAAGGGTTCGCTGCGCCGCGCCTAAAACCGGCGCGCCCTTGACTGCTCCGGGCTGCTCTGGAACCTTGCTCCGCCATGGAGGGAAGGATAAGGACTGCGAAAGTCCAAAACAGGAATAGCTGACCTCGATCGGATCGATTAATCTGCAGTTGAGAAAAAGAGATTCATCGACCGAGGAGATCAGCTATTCAACTTAAGGTTAAAACCATCCTGAACCAGGTGCAACATTTCGTGGGCTTCGTCTACCAAGAAGTGCGGATGCATTCTCACAAGGCGCGGCCGCTCTTGATCGAGATCACCGTGAGATCTCATGACCGCATCCGAGGGCGCTGTTCGCAGTGCCAGCGATCGGCACCCGGCTATGATCGCTTACCCGAGAGGCGCTGGCGGTTCGTGCCTTTGTGGGGCATCCCCACCTCTTTCCTCTACCCACCGCGGCGAGTGGAGTGCACCGAGCACGGGGTCGTGGTCGAGCACATCCCCTGGAGCCACGGGAAGCGCCCGGTGACCTGCGCCATGATGGGATTCTTGGCACGCTGGGCGCGAAGACTGAGCTGGCGAGAAACAGCGCAGGTCTTCCAAACCAGCTGGGAAGCCGTGTATCGCTCGGTGGAATGGTTTGTGGAGTGGGGCTTAGCCCACCGCGAACTGGAAGGGGTGGAAGCGATTGGGGTGGATGAGATTCATCACGGTCACGGGCTGCGGGCAGACAATTTTCTAACGGTGATTTATCAGATCGATGCCCATTGTCGGCGGCTGCTGTGGGTGGGGAAACGGCGTTCGCAGGCGACGCTGCGGCGGGGGCTGCAAGCGCTAGCTAGGGCCGGAGGTGGTGCAAGGGTTGAAGTTTGTCTGCAGTGACATGTGGAAGCCGTATTTGCAGGTTTTGGCGAAGCAAGCGAAACAGGCGCTGCATGTGTTGGACCGCTTTCATATCACCCAACACTTGAATGAGGCGTTGGACGAAGTGCGCCGGGCAGAAAGTTCGCGCCTGCGAGCGGCGGGGAAGGCCAAGGCCGAGCAGCTCAAGCACATGCGCTGGCCGCTGTTGCGCCGAGGCAGCCGGGTGCGCGGGCGAGTGCGGCAAAAGCTTCTGGCTTTGTGGACGAGCAAGCTGGCCACGGGCCGCGCTTGGGAGTTGAAGGAAACGTTCTCCCACTTCTGGAAATACAAAGCGGTCTTTTGGGCGCAGGCTTTTCTGGACTACTGGTGCTTCCGCGCCCTGCGCAGTCGTCTGGAACCGATGCAGAAAGTGGCTGGTATGCTGCGCGCCCATGAGCATTTGATCTTGAACTGGTTTCGTGCCAAAGGCGAGATCTCCGCCGGCGTCTGCTCAATTAAATACTACGAACATGCGATCGTTGAGGTGCAACTCGAAGCGACGTTTGAAAGTGCTTGGGGTGCGCTCCTGGCGCGGCGTCCCGCTGGATGGACTCAACTGATGCCGAACCCCAAGGGCGCGCGGTGGTTGGCAGGCATCTTGAAAGAATAGCGCCGGCCGTCATCAAGCCCCGGGAAGATTGGCTCCAGGAAAGCTACCTGGTGGTCGAACTTAACGAAGTCCGGGGGGAGAAAGGAGCGGCTCTGACGGCGGACGAACTTCTGTCCGCTCACGGAGAGCACATCGCTCAATTGATCCGCGGCGAGCAGACTCAGCTTGCGCGCATGACGACGGAACATGTACTAGAGGGCAGGCTTTCCTATTATCCATCAGACTTGCTTGTAGTTGGGTCTTCCGCCGCGCTTGTTTACGATTGGCCGGATGGCAATACAGTCAGGGGCGTTAAGACTCTTCGGGTGAAGGCAGAACAGCTCGCATCGATTTGGCTATGTCGAGAATGCCGCCCTGTCAGGTCGAAGGACGTGCAAGGCAGTGCAAGACACTGCAAGCTGGCGGAAGGAGCGGGAAGGCATTTTTAGTCAGTTTTCGAGGGGATAGTTCAGCTGGTTAGAACGCCTGCCTGTCACGCAGGAGGTCGCGGGTTCGAGTCCCGTCGCTCCCGCCAATCGACAGAACAGCGCACAGCGGAAGTGGCAAAACGCCCGGCGGAAGACCTAGCAAACCAGGCCCGGTATCTCGATCAATTGGGACGACATGGCAGCCAGTTCATCGACGAGATTCGCTATCGACGGGGCATTCGTCTGCCGGCTCGGGGCACGGACGGAATTTTGCCTACCACAACGCCGGCGGATCAAAAGAGCTCGATGGGTGCCGCATGGCCCGAAACAGAAGCGAGTCGAGCATCCCTTGTAACTAACGGAGCTCCGAGCTTCTCGGCAAGCACGATGTAGGCGGCATCATAGGCTGAAAAATTGTGACGGAGTTGCCAAATGCGGGGCAGAAGCACGAGATGAGGATACCGAGTAACACGGAGATCAAGCAGATCGCGGACCGCCTCGTCAGCACGAGGTGCAGAGACCACTCCTTGCAACGCTAGACGCCTCAATACTTGCGTGACCTCAAGATCTAGGAGGTGAGGCGCGTGCAGGGTTTCGTTATGCGAATAAATGCGCCTCTCGATGCTCTGCCCCGCAGATGTCTGAAGAAGCCAGTCAACGGCAGCAGAAGCATCCAGGACGATCACCGTGCCTCGCGCTCTTCTCGCACCAGCTGAGCGGTATCGATCTGCGCTGAAACCGGCTTACGTGTGTGCAGTCGCTCCCGCAATTCTGCTAGCGTTGGCCTTTCCGCGATTTCCTTGATCTCAGCTAACAGATAGTCCGAGAGCGACATGCCTGCCATGGCAGCGCGAGCTTTCAAGCCGCGGTGCAGGGCATCGGGTACATTGCGAAGTTGAATCATTTTTGACATGCTACAAGCATACTTTCATGTCGGGCACATGTCAACGTCATGCTCTTCAAAGAACTGACATTTCTTGGTGGGCTACTAGACTAATAATGACCGCAATACTGATAAGGGCGAGGTCGGTGGTTCAAGTCCACCCAGGCCCACCATTATTTTCAATGGCTTACCGGGTGTTGCTCCAAAAACCTCAACCCACAATCCAACCCACACGTTACTGCACCGTATTGGTACTCACTCCAAGCGCCGTCAGATATTCCCCCTGCGCCGCGCGTGTTTCGTCGCTGTCTTCCTGTGTGTTCCTGTGTGTAGAGATCGAGCGTCGTCTGGATTTTGCTGTGACGCAAGATTCCCTGCACGGTCTTGGGTTCGATCTTCGCCTTGTTCACCAGCCAGTTGCTTAGGCTGTGACGCAAGTTGTGAAGCCCGAACCGCTTGCCATCCTTTATGCATATCCCGGCTTTCTTTGCTGCCGGTCGGAGATGATCAGAAACGAAGATAGATGCGGAGAGGGGAACGCGGCCCTTTGCCCTTAAAGAAGGAAAGACAAAATCCTCATCGGCGGCATACGGCGTCTGTGCCCGCCACTCACGCAGGAAATGCGCGAGCACGGCATGCAGTGGAACGTAGCCATCCGATGCTTCGGTTTTTGTCTCGCCGTCCTCACCTTTTGCCCAGCGCTTGGAGATCCGTATCCGCTCTTCCTCCCACAGCACGTCCGCCCAGCGCAGCGACAGCATCTCCGAAGCGCGGAGCGCTGTAGCAGCACACGCGAGCACCAGCGTAAAGTGAAGAGGTGAGGGCAGTGAATGAAGGATCGCAAGCGTTTGCGCGGGTGTGATGACGATGGCCTTGTAGTCGCTCTTCGAGCGCGTCTCGACGTGTAGCACGGGATTCTTCGAGACGTGTTCGTGTAGGACGCCAATTTCGTAGATGCGGTGCATGGTGCCCCGTATCTTCGCAATCGTCGGCCATGCAAGGCCTTTATCCACGTGAAGCAACTTTAGCCATCTCTGAATATCGAGCGGCTTTATCTCTTCCGCGATCTCATCTCCGAAGCGTGGGACAAGATAAGCGCGCACGACATGCTCGACATGGCCGCTGGTATTGACTGATTTCTGACGGACGGCGTCCGCGCCGAAATCGGCCTTCAGGTAATGCTCCGCAAGAGAGTGAAATGAAACGCGGCCAGGAGCTGGTGAGTCATTGATGCGTACGGAAAGCCCAAGCCGGTCCACCTCGCGCCAGGCGTCGGATTCTTTTGGAAGAACTGCAAGTAATCCGACCGGCGCGTTGTGCTCGACCCGTCTACCGTCCGCAAGCGTGACCCGGTACCGTAGCACCCAGGTTTCTCATTCCTTGCGTTTTACTTTCTTGAGTGATCCTCGCTGATAGGACATAGCTCCTCTTTTCAGCGGGGACTGCCAGATCCGATCGTACACGGTTTTGGTGGTTTTGGAATCGAGGTTTCGTTGCGTACGATGCAGGCGGCGAGTTCCGAGAGCCGAAACACCCAGATTTTGCGTTTGCTCCCTGTGCCGAGCGCATAGGCTCCGGTGATGCCTCTGCGGGCGAGCCCCAGTAGATATCGACGTTTGACGCAAAGAAACCGCGCCGCCTCGTCGGCCGAGACAAACGGCTCCGGCGTCAGGGGCGCTCGCCCCAACTCGTTGGCAGTGATAACCGTTGCAGGAGCCGAAATAGTTTCGGCACTATCTCCTCTTTGTCCTCCGGTACCCGATTCCAGAGGCATAGTAATGATCGGGTTGTCGGGCCCGCTTGTACGGGATGCCAACACTCGAGTCGGCTGTGGATGTTGCAAACCTCTCGGGGCTGCATCGGACGTCAAAGGCAAGGAATCCACTGTAGGCGCGAGGCATGCTGTCTTGGAGACGCTGTACTCTCACGCACACCGAATTGGGTTGGACGGCGGTTCATGTTTGTTACACAGTTCTAGTAAGGGCGTCTCCTTGAATTTGTTCTTGGTTGCGGTTGTTTGTGTGTTGGCCTAGCCAGGACTGGAAGTCTTTGTCCTTGCGGTACAGAAGTTTCAGAGCCTCGGTAATGACGTAGGACGGAGTGGAGTCGATGAACTTCGCGTATTGGTCGAGTTGCGTTTTTACCGACTCCTCGACTCGCGCCTGGATTGTCACTGACTTTGGTTGTTTGGGTGGTGCCTTGATGATTGCCATGCTTTCGTTTTGTTCCTCCTTACGTTCTGTCTGACATCATGTCTTACAGAGTTCTTGGCTGGGGCCTTCTTCTGCTTCTTCCTTTGCGCGGCCAAAACACGAGCTGCGACTTCCAGCAGCAAGAGGCGGGAGTGACCCCCGAAGCCCGAAGGGATCGGGCCGCGATTTTGCGGCGCGATGGGGTCGCTCCCGCCCATCCTAGTGTTTTGGCCGCGTCCCCATTCTTGCCTTGGCCTGACGCATCTGCTCATTTCTCCATAGGTTTATCCACTGCTGCGGCGAAAGCTGACCCGAACGATCCCCCGAACGTTCCCTCCTGGCTGTTCTTCACTTCGCCTGCTGTGCTTGGCGTTGGTTTCCGCTTTGGGGTCGCTTCAAATAAGGCAACCTGTCCATCCACCAGCTCGCTTTCGAAGATCACTCTGCGTGGTCGTGCCAGATCTTGAATTTCAGAGCGGACGTAGTCGTCCGATACGATGCCGTCTCGCCAACTTGGATAGAGTCTCTGGCACCGATGACGGGCGTAGCGCTTGTCCGAGAGATGGAGGAACTCCCTGTCGTCGGTTGTGAGCTTCCCGTATTTCCGCTCGTCCCACAGCTTCTGGAGCCGGAAATAGCGGAGGATTTCGTCGCTTGGGTCTTTCTTCGGAGGGCGGCCGGCGGTGGCCAGAAAGGTTTTCCGAGCAATCTCGAACTGCGTCGGACGAGGCGAAATATAGACGAGCCGCACCTCGGGAAGCGCTTCAAACAGACTTCCATAAGCCAGCAGATGGGTCTTGAAACTGTCCAGAATGCCAAGTCCGGGATCGACGAACGTGAAGGTAACCACAGGGAGAGTGAAGGAACCGGAACAGAGGAACATGGGGAACTTGTCCACGAAGTAGCGCTCGGTCGTTGTGTTGTGAACGGCTCCGGAGTAACGCTTCCTGGGCAAGAGTTCTTTCGGGAGGTCCAGCTGCTGGCAGAAGTAGTTCAGTTTGTCGTCCTCGGTTTCAAGGTATTCGTACTGCAAATGCGTCACGACGAAGTCCAGGGCAACGAGCCGTGTGCGAATGTGTTCGAGGGAATGAGCACGGCGGTTGCGAAGGTTTTCCCGGCCGATGGCCCGGTACACGATGCGGGAGAATAGGTGGTACACGAGACTGTTGCGGAGAAAGGAGCGGGCTGTGGCATGGCCCTTGGCAAAAAGTTTTTGGGAGAAGGTCATGCTCTTGTCCCCGCTTTTGGTTCCCGTGAACTGCAGAAACTGGCGCATGGAGAAGTACCCGGAATGTGTGGCCACGACGTAGAGAAAGCGAGCCTCGTCTTCGGTGTAGCCGAGGCTGCTAAGGTTGGCGAGACTGGACTCAGGAAAGTTCATAGGCTAAAGATGACAGTGTTCAATTCGCGTTCATCGCGAATGCGCCGCAAACGATCGGCCTCGCCACGCCGGGCGTAGATCTGGAAGCCAGCGCCAGCTTTGGCCGCCAGTCCACGGGGGCGGTAATGCTCGGTCGCGAGTTCCACGTCCCTCGTGTGAATCTCCATGTCGGGGTCGTTCGCGTATTCGAGACGCATGTCGGGGATCTGGATTTCCTTGTTGACGACTTTGAGTCCATGGCGCCGGGCGACGGCCTCTTTCACCGTTTCCGGGCCCTTGCTCTTGTCTTGCCAGGTGCGGGCCAGATCGGCGTAGAGATCGCGTTTGATTTCGTAGTCCAGCTTGACGCGAACGACTTTGCCGCCACGGCCTTCGATTTCATCGCTGACCTTGTGATAGAGCCGATAGAGTTCGGCATCATGGAACGCTTCTTTGGGCTTCTTCAATCCGTGGTAGGTAACCTGATCAGGACGAAGGAATCTGCTGTAGGAGAGAGCCCGATGGCCTTCCTTGGTGAGCGTCACAGCGCGAACCGGGGAAAGGTCGGAATCCATGATGGAAGTCTGTTTCACAAGCCCCTGGCGGCTCAGGTTCGCGAGGTCGTTTTGCATGCGAGAGGAGTCGCCGTTGTAGGCGAATTGGGCGAGATCATGGACGTCCACGACGCGAAACTTGCCGACCTCGGTCAAAGCGTGCAGCTCGGAATCGCGCAGCTGGTAGGTCCCGTTGCGATCCGCATAGTTTGTGCGGCTGGTTCGAGCGAGGACCAGCTGGACCCTCTCCTCGCGAGGTAGAGGCGAGCGGTTGCTGCCAGCGGCTCCGCGGGCTTCCTGGTCACGCTGATCGGCACGTTCCTCCTCACCGCGAATTCTCTCTAGCCTCCTGACGGTGTCCCAGCCGGCGCGGGTGTCAGGGTCGGGACTCCGGTTCACGTCGCGCTCGGGGTTCTACAACCATAAGAGAGAAAAGGAAGGGCAAACCGGCTCGCCAGACTGAAGGGCAGTTTCCCCTCCGTCCGAGGAAAGCAACTTATGAGCCCCCTAATATCTAAGAGGCCCTGTTTTGGGAGAAACCTCAACTGGCTTTTTTCTGAAGCCTTCGACTCCCTATACTTCAGAGGCCTTGAAAAAGGAAAATGTAAGAAAATATTTGGAAGGCGCGGACGGTGACCAGGCAGTTTTTGTCGTTCAATTGTCTATTCTCAATAGAATGAGCTTATTAGCAGGAATTGTTGAACTTGGGAGGCCGACCGTCCTTACGGTTCTTACGTCGAGCTTGCGCCTGAAGTATTCCTGGCCACGCTCGGCGATCTCCTTCCCACCCTTCCGCCCAATTCTCTCCAACCCCAATCCGTCAGTAAGGTAGCAACAACCGGCGCACACGGTCCGAATTCTGATTTGCTGTAGGCACCAGGCACTGCCAGAACCTCTCGGTTGCGGTTGCGCGAAGCGGGCGCGCATGCAGAGCTCAGTCGGTAAACCATCGGGCAACAAACCCCCTGACTGTTCGCCTGCCGTCATGAATTCTCAGGTCTTTTCCTCATGAATTTTGGGGTCTTCTCCTCTTGACAACCAGTAGAAGAGGTGTATGTTCCTCCTGGTAGCCAAGGGGAAGGTTTATGCCAGACAAGCCGAGTGATCTCGTCCAGGGCACGCTCGATATGCTCATCCTAAAAACGTTGGCGCTGGAGCCTACGCATGGATACGGGATTTCCGTGCGAATCGAGCAGATGAGCAAGGGCGTTTTCCGCCTGAATGCGGGCTCGTTATTTCTCGCCATTCAACGACTAGAGAGGGACGGGCTAATCGATGGCGAATGGAAACCCACTGAAAACAACAGGCGGGCAAGGTACTACACCCTGACGGCGAAGGGACGAAAGAGGCTCGACAGCGAAACACGAGAATGGGGCAGGCAAGTGGCCGCAATCGGCAGAATTTTGGAGACCTCGTAGGGAGCGAGCCATGTCTTTGTTCAGAAATTTTGCAACCGGCCTTCGGTCGCTTTTCCGAAAGAACCAAGTCGACCGAGAGTTGGATGAAGAACTAGGCGCCTATTTGGAGATGGAAGCGGCGGAAAAGATAAGGCAAGGCGTAAGTCGTAAGGATGCGCTTCGCGAAGTGCGACTAGAGCGCGGCAGTCTCGAAGTTACCAAGGAAATCGTTCGCTCTGGCGGCTGGGAATTCTTCGTGGAGACGTGTTGGCGAGACTTGCGATACGGCGTGCGGATGCTATGCAAAAAACCCGGCTTCACGATCATCGCGGCCGTGACGCTGGCGCTTGGGATTGGGGCGAACACGGCGATATTCAGTGTTATAGACAGAGTTCTACTGCAGCCCCTGCCCTATCCTCATCCAGAGGAACTGGTCGCCGTGTGGCACACGGCTCCCGGGCTCAACATCAAGGACCTGAGTTCATCGGATTCATGCTACTTCATTTATCGTGAGCAGAGCCGCACGTTCCAGGACATTGGTCTCTATAGGAACGACTCCGTGAACATCACAGGCATGGCGGAGCCGGAGCGGGTAAGCGCGCTCGACGTAACCGATGGCGTCCTTCCGATTCTGGGTCTCAGAGCTACTCTGGGGCGCACCTTCACGCGCGCGGATGATTCCCCGGGCAGCGCAAAGTCCGTGATGCTGAGTTTCGGTTTTTGGCAGCGGAAGTTCGGCGGCGATCGCTCAGTGATTGGAAAAACGATCACTGTCGACGGAGAATTGCGGCAAGTTATTGGCGTGCTGCCGCGGGATTTTCACTTCGGCGGACGGGACATCGCGATGCTCCTACCCTTGCAGCTCGACCGCGCTTACACTTTCCTCGGGAATTTCAGCTATGAATCCGTCGCCAGGCTTAAGCCGGGAGTCACACTGGCGCAAGCCAACGCGGACGTGGCGCGGATGCTTCCAATCGTCCAAAAGAGTTTTCCGATGCCAGTGGGCCTCAACCCAAAAACCCTGGAAGATGCTCGAATCGGGCCAAACCTCCGGACGCTAAAACAAGAGGTTGTTGGGGACATGGACAAGGTTTTGTGGGTGCTGATGGGGGGCGTCGGATTTGTGCTGCTCATCGCCTGCGCAAATGTTGGCAACTTGCTTTTGGTCCGCGCGGAGGGACGTCAGCGTGAGTTAGCCATCCGTGCCGCTCTGGGCGCAAGCAAGGGTCGCATTGCGGCGAGTTTGCTTCTCGAAAGCTTCCTTTTGGCGCTTCTTGGGTCCGCGCTCGGTCTGTCGCTCGCTTATGGCGCCTTACGGGTGCTTGTCGCCACGGCGCCCGCTGGACTTCCACGGATAAACGAAATCGCAATCAATGGCCCTGCCGTTTTGTTCACATTGGTTTTATCGCTGTTTGTCAGCCTACTCTTCGGTTGCGTGCCGGCTTTCAAATATGCGGCGGTGCCTCAGTTGACCGCGCTGCGGGAAAGCGGACGTTCCATGAGCGAGAGCCGCCATCGACACCGGGCACGAAGCGCGCTCGTCGTGTCCCAAGTTGCGCTGGCTCTCGTCCTCCTGGTCAGCGCCGGACTTATGATTCGCACTTTTCGCGCCCTGATCGAAGTCGATCCGGGTTTCGTCATGCCTTCGGATATCCAGACATTCCGCGTTGATATTCCCTACACACAAGTGAAAGAGCCGGAGCGTGTGATGCGCATCGAAGAGGAGATTCTGCATAAGATCGAGGCCGTTCCGGGCGTTTCTTCAGTCAGCCTCTCCATGAGTGTTCCCCTGGATGGGAACCAGACGACCGGTCCAGCCTTCGAAAAGGACCGCACCTACTCACAAGGTGAGCTTCCGCTCCACCGGTTCAGGTTCGTTGCACCGGGCTTTTTCAAAACACTCGGCACGCCGCTCGTCGCCGGTCGCGACCTCACTTGGAGTGATATCTACAACAAGGTTCCGGTCGCAATCGTCTCCGAAAGAATGGCGCGCGAGTATTGGCACGATCCAGCGAGCGCGCTCGGCAAGCAAATTCGCGTGAGTCCCAAAGACGACTGGCGGGAAATCGTCGGCGTTGTGGGGGACGTCCGCGACGATGGTGTAGATAAGGAAGCACCCAGTTCGGTGTATTGGCCTATTCTAACGTCCGAGTTCGAGGGCAATGAACTTGATGTGATCCGCTCGGTGGCCTTCTGTATGCGCGCTTCGCGTGCCGGCTCGGCGAGCCTGATGGAAGACGTTCAGAAAGCCGTCTGGTCGGTGGACTCGGACCTTCCCATAGCAGACGCGCACACGCTCGAATATTACTACTCGAAATCAATGGCACGGACTTCGTTCACTCTCACGATGTTAGGTGTCGCCGGGGGGATGGCATTGTTGCTCGGCGTCGTCGGCCTCTACGGCGCAATCGCATACTCAGTGTCGACGCGCACGCATGAGATTGGCATCCGCGTGGCTCTCGGGGCTGAGCCGGAAGATGTTCTGAAAATGGTCGTGCGAGGAGGATTCAAACTTGCGGGATTCGGTGTCGGAATTGGTATCGCGGCCGCCCTCGTGTCAACACGCTACCTCGCGACCCTGCTTTATGGCATCAAGCCCACCGACCCACTGACTTTTGCCACAGTCGCGTTGCTTCTTATTGGAGTGGCCCTGCTCGCCAGTTACATTCCGGCGCGGCGAGCAACCAAAGTGGATCCGATGGTGGCGCTACGTTACGAGTAACTCATGGCTCTCGGAGAGCCACAACGAAGGATGAAAATGGACCCAGGCACCTATGCTTTGTTTTCAACGCGATAGGCAGCTATTTTCATAGGAGTGAAAACTTATGGCATTTCTACGAAACATTGTGACTGGGCTTCGGTCACTGTTCCGAAAGGAGCAGGTGAACCGGGAGTTAGATGAAGAACTGGGCGAATACCTCGAAATGGCCACCGACGAAAAGATGAAGCAGGGCATGAGCCGCCAGGATGCCCTTCGCGCAGTCCGCTTGGAGCGGGGAAGCCTCGAAGTCAGCAAGGAAATCGTTCGCTCTGGCGGCTGGGAATCCTTAGTAGAGACGTGTTGGCAGGACCTTCGCTTCGCCGCCCGAATGCTTCGCAAGTCTCCCGGCTTTACCGCCGTTGCCGTCCTGACTCTCGCGCTCGGCATCGGAGCCAACACTGCGATATTTACGCTCCTCCACGCGTCTCTGTGGACACCCCTGCCAGTCCGCGATCCTAAAGAGATTTTTCATCTAATGCGCGCCTCTTCGCAAGGCGACTTCGCCGGCGAATTTAGCTATTCCTATCCGCTCTTTCAACAATTCAGCAGAATAGCCTCTCCTTGGGGCGAAGTTTTCGCCACGGAGCGTGTTGGGTCAACCAAATTTGGACTCAATGGAGTTTCTGATGAGCGCGAGGCGGGAGAGGCCGTTTCCGGTAACTTCTTTTCTGTTCTAAACGTGGGGCCAATTGTGGGGCGAGTCCTCGAACCGCAAGACGATAACGTGCTTGGAGGGAATCACGTCGCAGTCTTGAGTTATGCATTCTGGAAGCGCCGCTTCCAATCCGACGCATTGGTTCTCGGTAGGAGAATTCTTTATGACGAGACGCCCTACACGGTCGTTGGTATCGCGCGGCCCGGATTCACCGGAATCGAGCCAGAGGTCTCCGTAGACGTATGGGTTCCTATTACCGCTGGTGCGCTTGACCGGGGATGGCGACCGGACCCGAACATTAGTTGGCTGCGCCTCCTTGTCCGGCTACATGATGGAGTTGACCCAAAGCGGGCTCAGGCCATGTTCGAGGCTGCCTTCCGCACGCACGTTGCTGACGTGCTCTTACCAAGTGCATCGCCGCGCTTCAAACAGATGCTCGAAGCCCAGCATATTACCGTTCGTCCCGCCGCCTCCGGCCTCGCGACTACGGGACGCAAGTATGAGAAACCACTGCTTGTTCTGTTTGCCGTGGTCGGAGTTGTACTTCTGATTTCCTGCGCGAACATAGCCAACCTAATGTTGGCGCGCAACGCCGCCCGTCACCATGAGATCGTGGTCCGTTTAGCTCTCGGCGCCAGCCGCACGCGCATCGCATGGCAACTGTTCACAGAGAATTTGACCCTGTCGCTCTTAGGTGCCTTCGTCGGTGTACTCCTGTCGGTTTGGGGCACACGCGTACTAGTCTCCCTGCTTCCTACATCGCCGCTGCCAATGGCGTTTAATCTCCAGCCGGATTTTGTCGTGGTTGGCTTTACAACTGGGGTTGCGGTCGCGACTGCGATACTCTTCGGCCTGGGCCCCGCATTACGGGCCTCTAGAGAAAAACTCGAGATGACCTTGCATGGCGGGCAGCGCATAATTGGGTCGACCTGGAGCGGAAGGCTTCTCCTCGCTGGTCAGCTCGCGCTCTCCTTGCCTTTGCTAGTCGGTGCTGGGCTGTTTGTCGACACCCTGCACAATCTGAAGAGCAGCGACCTCGGGTTCCATGCCGAGAACGTCGTAACATTTGACCTGTCTTACCCCAAAGGGACAGCCGACGACCGCCTTCACCAAGCATATGCAGAGATAAAACAGCGTTTGGAATCGCATCCCGGTGTGATCGTTGCAAGTTATGGGTCTAGCGTGTACGGAGATGGCGGCTGGTCGGGCGGTGTTGATGTCATCGGGAATCCATCATCCGGAAAAGACAATGACGTGGGGTTGATCTCGGCCGGACCTGGCTTCTTCGAAGCTATCGGCTTGGGACTTTTGCAGGGCCGCTATCTACGCTCCCAAGATCAGGCCGAGAAGCCTCCCGTGGCTGTGGTCAACGAGAGCTTCGCTCGCCACTACTTTGGTTCAAATTCCGCGATTGGCCAGCGCATCAAGCTCGCGTTTGAGCCGCAAGTCATTCGCGAAATTGTCGGTGTGGTGCGTGATGCGAAGCACTATGGCGTGCGCGAGAGGGTATGGCGCATGGTGTATTTACCGACTGGGAAAGGCGACAGTTTTTTCGTTCGCTCGACTCTCAATACGCAGTTGCTGAGCGGGGCCATAAGGGCAGATGTAGCGGCAAGTGACAAAGTTCTGCAAGTCGAGGAACTCCAGCCATTGGAGACAGTCGTAAACGACATGATTTCCCAGGAGCGTTTGACCGCGTTGTTATCGTCAGCCTTCGGGCTGTTGGCTTGCCTAATTGCAGCGATTGGACTCTATGGAGTTGTTGCCTATGGCGTCTCGCGCCGAACGAATGAGTTTGGCATTCGCGTGGCTCTGGGTGCTCAGCGAGGCGATATCCGAACGCTTGTGCTGCGCCAAACGCTCGCAGTAGTCCTCTGCGGCGTTGGAATAGGCATCGGCGGTTCACTTGCTGTAGTCCGCTTGTTGTCTTCGGCGATCAATGGAATGCTCTACGGCATCAAGCCGACAGACATTTCGCTATTTATGGGAGCAACCATCTCTTTGGTTGCCATTGCGTTGCTTGCTGCGTTTCTCCCTGCGCGGCGGGCATCGCGAGTCGATCCGATGGTCGCCTTGCGGTACGAATAATCCGCGCTGTCCGGCTTAGCTCAAGTCTGCTTCTGACGCCGATACTCACTGATTTCGGTAAGTACCCTTTTTCTGCCGCGCATTTTCTTGGGCACTGCTTCGGGCCAAATTCCTGCGCCCGGCAGCTTCGCGGGTTCTGCTTTCACGGCTCCTCCCGAACATGTGACTTGAACCATCGTTTGGCCATTTCGGAAGCATCGGTTGGCCGTTCATCGGCCTGTAAGTCCTGTAAATCCGAACTCCGTCAGAGTGCCCGTTCGGACGTTTGGAGCATCGGTTGGCCAGGAGTACAGAATCGGAAAATGTCCCACCGCGGGCGGTACGGTTCGCGTAGGCGATGAAGTGAGTCTCTAGCGGGCCAGTGAGAATTTCACCTGGATGGTTGTATCGATTTCGACGGGCTCGCCATTCAGGAGCGTGGGCTGATAGCGCCACTGGCTGACCGCTTCGACGGCGGCGCGGGCGAGGTCCGGATTGATCTGGCTATTCAACACTTGCAGCTGGAGCGGCCTGCCGTCCATACCCACAACCGCATGAAGCAGCACAGTACCTTGCACGCCCGCGTCTTTGGCGCTCTCCGGGTAGATGGGCTGCACCTTTGTAATCACCTTCGCCGCTTCCACGTTACCGCCAATGCGAATGCGCGTGGCCTTTGATTTCGCCTCGGCTTCCAATGCCTGTGCGGCTGCTGCGGATTTCGCGGAACCCTCCGCCTGTACATCCACGGTCTCGTTGGTGCTACCGATGTTCAACTTGGCGGTCATCGCGAGGTCGCGGCCCGGATCGAGGACAACTTGCGGCGCGAGGTAGGTGGCAAATCCCGGCTTGAGCACTTTCATTTCGTACTCGCCGGCAGGCAAAGCTTTGAAAACAAAATTGCCATCCGCGTCCGAAGTGGTCATGTCAACGGTACATGGCGGGAGTGCTAGACTCGGCGCGCATGTGTTTGCTTTGTGGTTGGTCATGACGATGGTTGCGTTCGGAACAGCGCCGCCGCTGGGATCAAGGATGGTACCCGTAAATTTCCCGGACAAATTCTGACCCGGCAGGCGCAGGGCGGCGAGCGGAAGGAGCAAGCACAAGGCAGCGACTTTCAGGAGCAGCCCCGTTCTTCGCGAGATTCCCCCGCGGTCTAAATTTGGATTCAGCATGGCGATAAATCTCCTTTCCAGATTCGTTGGGCGGGCAATGGCGAGTGCGGTGGACCAACCGTGATGTGAGTTCTTAAGCGTCCGCGCGAGATCGAGAAGTTGACTGGCGTAGTGGGAAGGCGCGATTCCGGAGAGCAGAACGGCGTCATCGCACGCGCGTTCGCTTTCCTGGCGGAGCTGTGCGGCGGCCAGCCAGACTAGGGGATGGAACCAGTAGATGGCGCGGGTGAGTTCGGCGGAAATTTGCAAGAGCCAGTCGTTGCGGGCGATGTGCGCGAGTTCGTGGGAGAGGACGATGCGGCGGCGGTCTTCGGGCCAATCGGTAGCGTCTGAGGGCAGCACGATGACGGGACGGAAAATTCCCCACGTGAGGGGCATGGCGAGAGAACTGCCGCATTGGAGAAGGCGGACGGAGCGAGCGAGTCTGTGGAACTGGGAAAGTTTGAAGACAGTGCGCATCCAATCCTCGTCGAAGATGGGCTTCGCATGCGCTGAGACCCAAGCGAGGCGCGCAAGACCTGCTGCAAGCCTTAGGAAGACGAAAGAAAAGCCGGGCGCCCAGACGAAAAGAACGGCGATGACAAGTTTGTTGAAGGCTGGAGAGGCGGCTACGGCCTCAATAATGATGGAAGGAATCGCGTAAGAGTTTGAACTCGCTGTATTCGCGTGCGCGGGGCTCCACAGAGCGGCGGCGCTGCCGAGCGCGGAGGAGTGCCACGCGGGAAGCAGCAGCGCGAGGAAAGGAAGCACGAGTAAAGCGAGAATAGCAGCTGCCCAAACGTGATGGCGTAGGGCGGAGGAACGCCGGCGCAGTGCGATTACGGTTGTCAAGGCACACGCGAGAAGAATGGTGGCCTTGGCGCAACACGCGATTAAAAACGTGAGCGCGAGTTCAGAGTTGGCGAGCGTGCTCATGGTCAGCTCTCCTTTCGGCCTTTCGCAATGAGGCGGGCGAGGCGATCGAACTCTTCCGGGGAGATACGCGCGACTTCACCGCCGAGAAGCGCGGCTACGATTTTTTCTGTGGAGCCGTCGAAAAATGTTTCGACAAGATGGCGAAGCGCGGAGCGGCGGGCGACGTCGCGAGGCACGGCGGGAACGTAGACGTAGCGGAGGCCCTGCTCTTCGTGGCGGACGTGTCCTTTTTCTTCGAGCACGCGAAGCTGGGCGCGGACTGTGGAGTAGCTGGGTTTGTCGGCGAGATTCGAGAGGACGTGGCCCACAGAAGCGCGCTCGAGCTTGTAGAGAATGTCCATGATCTGGCGTTCGCGGCGGGAGAGGGCGTTTGGCTTGGGTTTTCGCGTCATGTGCTATTTTCCCAGCAGCTATGCTAGAAAACTAGCAGGATCGCATTTTCGTGTCAAGAGAATTCTTCGGAATTAGATAGTCATTCGAATAGATGGCTCCGCCAAGACGGAGGAAAACCCTGGCCCGGTTCGATGCGGGCAACCGATCACAACACTTAGCACTTGTTGCAAACCTATCTGACCGAGTCATTCCGAGGAGTCCGCCGCGGCGGGCCTCGGAATGACAGCGCCAGAGTCTGTCGCGTGCAAAGTGCCTCACTACCCGTACCCCGCAGTTGAGAAATTTTCCGATTCTGTACTCTCGGCCGAACGATGCATTCAAAGCCAGGGTTTGACGACGAAGTGCGGATCTAAAGGGCTTACGGCGATGAGCGGCCAAACGATGGTTCAAATGCGGCCAAGCGATGCTTCAAGTCACAAACATCACAGGTCCCTCCCATAAAGCACCCGCTCGCCTTGGGAGCAGCGGCCTCTCGCTTTTGGGTGCCCCAGGAAAATGGGGCAGGAAAAAGGAGAAAAATTCATGTCTTATCTATATGTTAAGTGGAATAGCTTCGAGGGTGGTTTGCTCGCCGACGGTTCGGCGATTAAAGCATGATTCGTGTTCTTTGGCCAGTCCCCGAACGAAGGTCTCGGAACGAAGGTCTGCGACGCCGTAGGCGGAGCGTTTAGGCCGCGGTGGAGGGACTGGCCAGTTTCGGGAAGGTTTCGACTCACACTTTCGGCATAGGCCTACGACCAGTCCACGCACAGTTCATGTGAATTCGTCAGGGCGATTAGGGCACCAGCTTAACGGGAGCACGCCAGAAAGCCGCCTTTTGTGCAGTTGGGTCCAGCACCGTCACCTGACAGTCGTACTCCCCTAACGGGAGCTGATTTAGGGCAATGCTGAAGCTGAGGGACATTGTTTTCAGGCGGTCCGCTTCAAGCTGACGCTCCACCGCGAAACCAAACAGGTTGCTCGCGCGCAAACTGCACATGAGGAGAAAGCCATTGCTCACAGCGGCCGGACTGACTCTTGCTGAACACGCGGGTCACGCTAGGAATCGCCAGCTACCTGCGGCGGGAGAGAGTGCAAATCCTGTCAGAGACGCTTGGGAACCACTGTCGGATACCGTTCGCCTTTAGCAGCCGAAAGCGTCTGTGCGGCGGATTTTGGCTCGCAGAAGCCGTTCGCCGCTCTTGAACAACATCGGGAATTCCTGCGATTTTGAATTTGTTGAACCCGAAGGTCGCGAGGTGCGAGCGTTGCCCTTGCTGTACGTGTAAGGACGTAACGCTGGTGAGAGGGGGAGGCGCTATGCCACTGGTTCTCAAATTCATCCGCAAGTGGAACAGGTGGTACCGCGTTTTGCGCTATCGCAAGGGATTTGGACTGTTGGATTCCGTGCGCTATGGCCTTTGGCTGGCGCATAACTGACCGGAAGGTGCTGTCATGACCGTATCAATTCGCCAGAGACAGGTCAATATCGCGCGTCATCAGCCAGAGGTGAAGTCTTACCGTCAAAAGTGGGAATCCGTAGACCTGATCTTCCGGATTAATGTAGCCTCGCTGAAGGTGAAGATCATGAATCTCCGCGTCATGAAATGATGAAATGATGGCCATCGGCCAAATATGGATGTGAGCTTCTCGCTTCCGACAATTAGCGACGCAATCTCCGACATCGCGGCCTCGTTTCTTTGCAAATGGATTCTCTCTACTCGAATCGTGGGCAGATCCATAGGGTGCGCCGTCCAAGCCCTGCTTCGACGGGGAATTTGATTGTGGCTATCGGTGTGTGTCTTCCGGCTCGGGAGCGAGTTTGGGTGCGGTACGAAGAAACTTCATGAGTCCTTCCCCGGTGGCCTTGCCTGCCCGCTTCTTGAAAAAGTCGGCCGCGGTTTCCACCACTCCAACCTTTTCGGCGACCGCTGCCGCGATCCATTGGTTCAACGACACGCCATCCTCTTTCGCGAGCCGCTGGGCAGCCTTCTTGATGGAGATGGGAAGCTTCAATGGATAGGTAGCTTTGCTCATGGTTTCACCTTCTTTAACAGCTCGCCCGGACGCAGCACAGAAATCCTAAATCGCTCCGCGGGCCCGGCAAAGTCTGCGACGTTATAAGTCACGAGGGCATCCGCCCGGCCATTGATCGCGGCCTCGAGCACCATCTCGTCATTCGGGTCCCGGGACTGCGGCCGCCATTGAAAATGAACTTCGACCGGCTCGATCAACGCGGCTAACTCCGCCAGAAATTCTTCAATCGCCTCGGGCGCCAGGCCATGCGCTAGCCGATGCTCGGGACGCTTCAACACGTCCTCATACTCCAAAAAAAGAGGCGGCGTCGCCAAAGCTACCAGCCGCCGCGTGGCGGCCAACCGTAGAACGGCGTTTCCCGCACCCAATTGGGTGCGAAGTCCGGCGACCACCACCGAGGTGTCGAGAACGATCCTTCTCATGCAACATCACATAGGATGTCACATTGCCCGGGATATTTCAACTAAGATGCCGACGATAGCGCTGTAGGCTGAATCTGGTTAGGATGAACCTATGCAAAACTGGCGTGAGCGAATCAGTATAAACCGGACCGTCTGCCACGGCCGGGCATGTGTCCGCGGAACACGTGTCTTGGTATTCGTCATAGTGGACAACGTTGCGGCAGGTGTACCCCGCGAAGAGATATTGCGGAACTACGCCGCACTGACGGACCAGGATATCGATGCGGCATTGGCGTGTGCGGCTGAGTTGACGCGGGAGGGCACCGTAGATTTACCCCTGGAAATCAAAGCTTGAAGTTCAAAGTCTACGAGAATCTTCCAACAGAATACGCATCGATCCTTCGTGGGGCGGGTTTCGAAGCAAGAAACTCTCGTGTGCCAACGATTCGGTGCTCTCCTAGCGTTGCCGCACGGAAGATCGCGTGTTGATGACGTTGGACTTGGAATTTCGCGAATGTCTGTCGATGGCGGTGGAAAAAGGGGCCAAAACAGCGGTGGTCTGGTTACTTTTCACTCTGCCCCTTTCCCTCTTGGAAGGGGGTGTTCTCTCAGAACGGCCCGCAGCGGTCAAGGGCGCGCCGGTGTTGCGCGGCGAAGCGAACCCTTCACGGCGAGGACCGTTCTGAGATCCTCGACAAGAGGGAAAGGGGTGGCCCTAAATGGACCGCTAAAATGGCCCAGTCGCTCACCGCCTCTGACACGAATGTCCAAGCATACCTCCAAAATCCCATCCTGGAATCGTGTTCTTTCGGCCTGAGCCCCAAGACTAGCCAACGCTTGTTGCTCTTTTGAAGTGCCTCGTCCCTTTGTTCCGGCAACTCTCTCCAAAGAATCAGCTTTGGATTGGCGAGCCGCCCGGTATTGCGAAGAATGACGCTTCGAGACCCGGGGCCTCAATACTGATAAGGGCGAGGTCGGTGGTTCAAGTCCACCCAGGCCCACCATAAATCAGCCAGTGTTCATGCGGTCATCCTCACTTTTCCCGGTTTGCGGACTCTCGCGTAAAAAGCCATTTCCCAACTACTTGCCAAGTTTCCGGGCGAGCCGATATAAACGCAATCGTGACGTTCCGCGCCCCTCGTTGCCAACTCGATCGCGAAAAGGAGGGAAACAGACCTCAGGGTAAGAGTTTTGGTGGTCCAGTTGCCGCCTTTTTGCCGTCTCGACATTTCAGCAAGTGCAAGCGCAACAACTAAATCCTCGTGTTGGGACGTGGCGTACAAACCCAGGACCAGACGATGGCGGCAAACATATTGGGAAGGTCCGCTTCTTGATAAGGGCGAGGTTAGTGGTTCAAGTCCACCCAGGCCCACCATAAATCGCGGGCGAATTGATTAGGCGAGAAGCAAGCCTTGGTCCCAATTGGCCTAACCTCGAAACGTGTATATAATAGCGATATACATGGACCTATGGACGGAGTGCACCGGGTTCAACTGGAATGAAGGTAATGTCAATAAGAATTGGGACAAGCATGGCGTTGCAGATTTCGAGTGCGAGGAGGTTTTCTTCAATCAACCGCTCATTGTTCGACCTGATCCGAAGCATTCGCGACATGAGGCTCGCTTCTACGCGCTCGGCCGCACGGACTCAAACCGGCTGTTATTTGTGGCTTTCACCGTGCGGCGCAAGCTGATCCGGGTTATCTCGGCTCGAGAGATGACCCGCAGAGAACGGAGAATTTATGAAGGCTATCATGAACAAGAAAAACCTGAAAACCCTTCCGACGTTTAGGTCTGAAGAGGAGGAAAGGAATTTCTGGGCGCGCAGGGATTCGGCCGACTATATAGATTGGACGAAGGCAAAACGCGTCGTATTTCCGAACCTGACGCCCTCCGTTCGGACGATCTCGTTGCGCTTACCGGTTACGATCATTGCGCGCCTGAAACAGTTGGCCAACAAACGCGATATGCCTTACCAATCCCTGCTCAAGATGTTTCTTGCCGAGCGTCTGGATGAGGAAGTGGCCGAACAAGGCCGCCGCTGACGATTCGGGCCCTGCAACCAAGGACGGCTGAATGTCCCTCAGGTGCACAACGCTGCACAGGCGATCCAGCAGAAAGAGCCCTCAATGGTACGGGCGGTGGGGAATCCAATGATGCGGACAAACATATGGCGAAGGTCCGCCTCCTGATAAGGGCGAGGTTGGTGGTTCAAGTCCACCCTGGCCCACCATAAATCAAACCTATGTGTCGGGTCGCTCACACGGTCCGACAATTTTACTTCCACGCCTACGGAGCCACCCAAGGCACCCTGCAAGCACCCAACCGGCTCTTTCGTTGCCCGGCAATCACGGCTATAATAGCCATGAGCACGGAGTGGCCAAATGCGCAGTGTGAATGTGGCAGAACTGAAGAATCAGTTAAGCAAGTACCTTTCATTCGCCAAGGGAGGCGAAGAAGTGGTGATCAGAGACCGTAACCTCCCGGTGGCCAAACTCGTACCGTTTTCGGCGGAAGACGCCGACCATCAAGAACTGGTCCTGGTTGCGGCGGGGAAACTACGTTTGCCCAAGGTGCGACTCAATGTGAAGGAGCTTCTGAAGATTCCAACCGGAAGTGTCAAGGGAAACAAGGCCATGCAAGCCATTCTGGCCGACAGAGAAGAGAAGCGTTGAAGAAAACGACCGCCTTCTGGGATGCAAGCGCGCTCGTCCCGCTGTGTGTTCACGAAGCGGCGAGCCGTCACGCCCAGTCCTATCTGAGAAGATTCGCACCCGTAGTTTGGTGGGGAAGCCTCGTAGAAGTTTATAGTGCTATTTGCCGCCTCCATTGCGAAAACGAGATAACGAATCTCGATAAACAAGGTGCAGTGGCACGTCTGCGTTTGCTAGGCAAGGCATGGAGAGAAATTCTTCCAGGCGATCAGATTCGAGATTTGGCGACGCAGCTGTTGGATCAGCATCCGTTGCGGGCGGCAGACGGCCTGCAACTTGGCGCGTCCTTGGTATGGTGCGGACAGCGTCCGTCCAGGAGGAGCTTCGTCTGCGGGGACCACCGGTTGGCCAAGGCGGCAGAGTCCACTGGATTCTCGGTTCTCGATCTTTCAAGGATGGTTCCTTGAAGCAAATGGCGACTCCTGCAAAAGAAGGCGCCATGCGTAAATTCTTCGCGCGGGACCAACGACCGCAATTCTGATAAGGGCGAGGTCGGTGCTTCAAGTCCACCCAGGCCCACCATTAGTTTCAGGGTCCGGCCCGGAGACATGGGTTACAAAACGTACCTAGGACATAGGTAACACTTTTGGGCCGAACGGATTTTCGAGCGGTTCGAACACTCGAGTCTCCAGATCGAAGTATCCCAAATCATAATACATAAAGCTGACCAGCCAGATGTCGTCGTGCACTTCTTTGATGCCGACGGCTTGACCGGCGAAGACCTGGCTGAAATTGATTTTTTTCTTGCCCAGACAGATGCGACCGCAACGCGTGACCACGATGGTCTTATCGTGGAGTCGATAGTCGATGTCTGGCAATCCGGTGTAGGGACGTGGGGAAGGTTGGTAGACCTCCGCCGGACATTTCATGGCCAGCGCTTCGGGCGGACATTCGTTGTTGAAGACATCGATAAACCTGTCGAAGCGGGCCTGCTGCTGAAGGAAATTGGCGGCCGCAGGCTTGGTGGCTTCTATCTTCAAAGTGAGATGCATGCGTTCATAACGGCCGTTTTGCTGCGGATGGCCAGGCTTGATGGGTTCAGTGCCGATTCCCAGCCTTAACTACCAGACCGCGAGCTTGCTCAGATTGAATAAGGCGTGTGCGGAAGCGAAGGGTACGCCGTTGTCACTGCGGATGTTGGCGGGCAGGCCGCGCTCTTAAAAAGCCGCTCAAATACAGTGAAAGCGTAATCTTCCCGGGTCGAAGAAAGCGCCTCACAAGTCAAAAGAAAACGGCTGGCGTGGTCGGTGACGGTGAGCGGATAGCCGTATTTGTGATTTCCCAGCAAGAACTCGCCTTTGTAGTCGGTGCACCAGAGCTCATTGGGCCACTGTCCCAGAGACAACGAAGTGCCCTGCGCACGACGACGCACCCGGCCGCGCCGCTCCACCAGGCCGTGGAAACGATCGTGGTCCCGGGCTGCTCACTATTGTTTTTGGCGACGGCTCCCGGCGCGCCACGGTAAATTTGTTCTGACGGATCGCTGGAGAAATTTATAGGATTGGCTGGTTCCGATCACACTTTGCCATGCGGTGCGATCCTTTTTGATTCCTCAGCTGATCAGCAGGTATTCGGCAGCGGAGA